>MDTE01014685.1_pt1 | contig 119179 bp, 117 predicted proteins | sample 811231 | NCBI WGS metagenome assembly MDTE01 (sample SAMN05326651, study PRJNA326480) | marine metagenome | isolation source: seawater | place: Indian Ocean: Red Sea | collected 2010 | reverse complement strand
CCTGATGAGGATAACCCAATAATTTTGAAGGAAAATTCTGAAGCGCTTTATCTGATTCAGCGTATTAGAGATGAAGCACATCGTTTTGCTATTACATATCACAGAAAGCTGCGAAACAAAGCGGCTCAACAAAGTGCCCTTGATACAATTCCCGGAATAGGACCTAAGCGTAAAAAAGCGCTTCTACGAAAATTTGGCTCCTTAAAAGCCTTAAGAGAAGCAGAGACAGATCAAATAGCTGCCACCATCGGTTTTACTCGTAGACTTGCGGAAACTGTAAAGGAACATATCTGATGAAGAAGACACTAGCGGTAGATATTGGGGGAACATTTACTGACTTTGTAGAATTTAATGACGGTGTCGTACGAGCTTGGAAAGCACTTTCAACACCTCAGCAACCAGCTCAAGCTGTTCTTTCCGGACTTTCAGGATCATCTAATCAATTAGTGCATGGAAGTACCATCGCAACCAACGCAATTCTTGAAAGGAAAGGTGCAAAAACAGTTTTGATCACGACTGCTGGTTTTCAAGATTTATTACAGATCCGCAGACAAGAACGTGAAAAATGTTATGACCTTACTCCAAACCGTACACCACATGTTACTTCCAGAGATGAAGCAATCGCCGTAAATGAACGAATAGATGCACATGGCCGAATAATCACACCACTTACTGAAAAAGAGATCTCGAGAGTTCAAAAATTAGCCCTACAAAGTGGTGCGGAAACGTTTGCTATATGCTTCCTATTTTCCTTCTTAAATAATGTGCATGAATCTCAAATTGCTCGAGCATTAAGAGCCGCCGGCCTTCATGTTGTCGTTTCCTCAGAAGTATCTCCCGAGTACCGAGAATACGAGCGCGCCAGCACGACTGCCTTGAATGCATTCTTACAACCTACAATTCGTTCCTATTTAGACGAATTATCAGAGAAACAACCTGACTTAAGAATTATGCATTCAGCAGGAGGTCTAACGAGTGCGGAACTCGCGAGCGAAAGACCAGTTTCTTTAGTTATGAGTGGACCAGCAGGAGGTGTTTTAGGAGCACTAAAAACAGCACAGGCTTCAAACCTATCCAAAATTATAACTTTCGATATGGGAGGTACAAGCACAGATGTCGCCCTGTGTGACGGAAGTCCCAATTTTAGGAATACTGCAGAAATTGATGGGCTTACTCTACAAACCTCATTAATTGACATCATAACTGTTGGCGCTGGAGGAGGTTCTTTGGCAAAAATTGACGATGGCGGAGCACTTACAATTGGCCCAGAAAGCGCTGGGGCATACCCCGGGCCAGCTTGTTACGGCACCGGAACAGAGGCAACAGTTACTGATGCAAATCTTGTGTTAGGCCGCTTAAGAACAGAACAACTTTTAGGCGGAAAAATAGAGCTTAACTTAGAACGATCACGCACCGCGTTAGGAAATATTGGCGAACCCTCATCAAGTGCGAAATCAGTTATTGAAGTAACCAACGCAACAATGGCAAAAGCAATACGAAAAGTCAGTGTCGAACGCGGATACGAGCCTGAAGATTTTAGTTTAGTCGCCTTCGGTGGGGCAGGTCCTTTACACGCTTGCGAGCTTGCTCAAGAAGTCGGGATAAAAAAAGTTTTGATACCCAGTAAACCAGGCGTACTTTCTGCAATTGGAATCGGTACCGCAACTGAAGTTATTGAACGTAGCGAAACAATTTTATTAGCTTTATCTGACCCAAAAATAAAAGAAAAGTTAGTACAAACCTCAAAAAAACTAGAATCTCAAATAAAAGAGGACTTTTCATCAATTAGGGAAAAAATTAACTTAATAAAATGGTCAGTAGATGCTCGTTACAAGGGACAAGCACATGAACTGCGTACTCCCATACCTTCTCCTACTGATGATTTAGCAAGTTCTTTCCACAAGCTACATGAAAAAGAATATGGTTTTGCTAACCACAAGAGGGAAGTACAAATCGTAGCACTGCGCTGTCGTGGTGAAGGAAAAAATCCACACATCCCCGTTTTTGAAAACAGCACAAACAACAGCCTAAATCTGTCTATAGAAATTGAAGGAACACCTTCACACCTTTACTCCAGAGACAATCTACCAAAAACGGTTCAGGGACCCGTCGTGATCACACAAAGCGATACTACAATTTTCATTCCACCAGATTGGCAGGGAAGAGAAGATGACTCTGGAAATTTAATTTTGGAGTACAAGAATAGTGAATAACCCTGCACAACTGTCAATCTGGAACTTATTACTATCATCGATTGCAGATGAAATGGGTATAGCTTTGTGGCGTACTGGACATTCGCCAAATATACGTGAACGTAAAGATTTTTCATGTGCTTTGTTTGACATAAAAGGGGGGCTGGTTGCCCAAGCAGCCCATATCCCAGTTCACCTGGGTGCCATGCCTGAAGCAATAAAAGTTATATCTCGTCTTGCCCCTTGGGATGAAGGCGACATAGTAATTCTGAATGATCCATATTTAGGCGGAACTCACCTGCCAGATATAACACTTGTATCACCTGTTTTTTCAAAAGGTACGATGCTTGGGTTTGTTGCAAATCGAGCACATCATGCTGATATAGGGGGAATGTCAGCCGGCTCAATGCCTGTTGCATCAGAACTTTATCAAGAAGGATTAATAATTCCACCACTCCGTCTATATAAGAAAGGTGTGCGCAACCAGGAAGTTCTCGAACTTTTACTAAGAAATGTGAGAACACCTAATGAACGAATAGGAGACCTTGAAGCACAAATAGGAGCACTTGCAATTGGAGCAAAAAGACTACAGGACTTAGTCACAAAGCATGATGTTACCAAAGTCGCTTTTTGGATGTCCGAACTAAAAAACTATGCGGAACGATTAACAAGATCCGCTATTTCTGAAATACCTGATGGCATTTATGAAGCCGTAGATCACATGGAGGGAAAAGAAAACGTATTGCTACCAATCTGCGTGAAAACAACCGTTAAAGGTGACACTATTACCTTTGATTTCACTGGAACAGCAAAACAACAAGAAGCTTCTATTAATGCAGTCGCGGCAGTTACAAGATCAGCTGTACTGTACTGCATGCGTTGCTTGCTACCTCAAGACACACCTTCAAACGAAGGCGTATCGCGACCTATAGAAACTATTATTCCAGAAGAAAGCCTTGTTAACGCAACAGCTCAGCATGCAGTTTCTGCAGGAAATGTAGAAACATCTCAAAGAATTACAGACGTAATTTTAAGATCGCTATCTATAGCCCTGCCCAATATTATTCCCGCGTCAAGTGCAGGAACAATGAGTAATTTCACCTTTGGGAGTGCTTCTGGTAATCAGCCATTCGCCTATTACGAAACAATCCCCGGCGGTTCTGGCGGAGGACCCAATAGCCCAGGTGAAAACGGCATTCAAACACATATGACAAACACCCTAAACACACCAACAGAAGCAATAGAAACAGAATTTCCAGTACGTGTTAGAAACTTTTCAATCAGATCAAGCAGTGGAGGAGTAGGTGAACAACAAGGTGGTAATGGATTAGTAAGAGAAATAGAATTTCTAACAAATATGGTCGCAAGTATAGTAGGAGATCGTAGGAAGAAAGGAGCACTCGGACTTAGAGGAGGTAGCGATGGGATTCCTGCCCAGAATACTTATATAGACCCGGAAGGAGAAGAAACCAAGCTAGAAGGTTCAGTACAACTCACAGTTCAAAAAGGTGATCGCTTGCGTATAGAAACACCAGGAGGAGGAGGCTGGGGTAAAAAAGGAGAAATCGACTAATCTTCACTTTTGTCCTATCTTTTGAATATGCCCGACAAAGTAGAAAAAGAGATCGAAGAAATACTTTCGAAATTCAGTGAATTTTCTGGAGAAACAGAAAACAAACCAACGGAGCATCCTGAAATTATTCCTTTCACTAAAAAACCTGGCGTATCTGGGCACTGGAAGAGTCTAAATAAAAACCGTAGATTTGAAAAAAAGTCAGTGTTTTCAAAAGTAAACCTGACATCATCAAAAATATTTATATCATCTTCCATTTTGACAATAGGTGGCTTCCTGCTGAAAATTATCTGGGGCTGGGAAGGTTTCCTATGGATTGCTTTTACTGGGATTCTAATTTTTTTAGCTGGCTTTGTATGGAACTTGTTTATCTCAAAACAAAATTACAAAGGAAGAGTTTTTCCTAGCAGGGCTAGCGGGGGGACTCAAGGTGGTTATTGGCGCGGGAGATATATCGAATATGGTGCTAAAAAACAAAACTTCCGGACAAAAATTAAGAAACCTTTTCGCAATTAGCCAAGAATGAAAAAAACTTTTCGTGTCTCTTTCCAAATACTTCTAACCACAGCAATCTTTGCTACATTTTTAGCTTTCTCTTGTCGCAATACTGAAATTGAAATTGCCAAACAAACAAAAAAAATCACGGAACCTAAAGCGGTACCTACAGCATATCTCGATCCCGATATGAAAATATATCAGGCTTCCGATGGTACTGAAATTTCCCAAAGTGAGTTAATAAAAGATATAACGGAACCTAGTGAAACAGCATATATCGTTAGAGATGGTGAAACATGTAATACGATCGCTGAAAAAATCGGAACCACGGTTATTTTGATCCTTCAAAGCAACCCGCAACTCAAAAATGATTGTACGAATCTGAAGGAGGGGGACATATTAGCTATTCCCGCACCTCAACAAAGTGAACCTACAGTGACAGCAAGAGATAAAAATATCGAACATCTTGTTCAAGAAGGAGAGACTTGTGGACAGATTGCCAAAATGTACACAATCACTTTAACTGAACTATTAACGACAAATGGATTAACTGAGGAAGATTGCCAAACAATGCAGATAGGTGTTGTTTTATCGATCCCTTAGAGAATGATCTTGAAGATCTCCTAAAACATCATCTGTATGTTCACCCAGCTCTGGTGCCGGTAATCTAAGTTCCCATGGAGTGAAACTTAAATGGTAAGGGGCTCCTGGCATTTCATGCTCTTTATTTTCGTCAGAAATACTAACAGACACTATATGACCTCGTGAACGAAAGTGCTTATCTTCCAATATTTCATGAGGCTCACGTACTGTTCCCCAAGGAAGACGACGCTCCTGAGCTCCTCGATAAATTTCCTCAGCACTTTTGCTCGCAATAAATTTTGCTAACTCACTATTTATTTCCTTCGATTCTGTGGTTCCACGACCACCTTGGCGTGCCAACGGATCATCAAAACGGGCATCATCTAATTGCAGGCCAAACCCATCATTCTGAAGCCATTTCTTAAAATCAAGCCAAGACTCGGCAGATCTACCAGTACCGAAAACAAGAATATACTTCTCATCTGCAGTTGGAAATTGCCAAGGATCAGTACGCTGCACTGATGCGTGCCTACTGGTCTGCCTCAAAATATTTTTCCCTGTATACAACCAATAAGGTAGCCCAACTTCAGTCGTACTACTTAAGGCTTCGTGCATGGAACAATCAATTAATTGTCCTTCCCCGCTCTTTAAGCGATGCCGTAATGCGACTAATGTTCCGATGACTGCATAGTGACTTGCAGTTTTGTAAGCCAAATCACCTTTTCCGTGTATAGGCGGTGCATCTGGAACATCCTCCGGACTATAACCATTCATGGACATTGGACCACCTGCAGCCAAAGCAGTCATGTCAGATGCCCCATACTGTGACCAAGGTCCAGCAAGCCCATACGGTGTGATCGAACACCATAAAAGACTAGTATTTCGTTTTGCAATTTCTTCGTACTGTATCCCTAAACTCGACAAATCATCAGGAACATGATCTTCAATTACTAAATCTGCTTCGTGAATCAAATAAAGTAAAAGATTTCTATCTTCTTCACTATTTCTGTAATCAAGAACTACTGAGCGCTTATTAGTATTGTGATAAAAAAAATTAAGTGAACGATTTGGTCCAGGAATATCATCAACGAATGGACCAATTTCTCTCGAAGGCGACCCAGTAGGAAGTTCAACCTTTATTACATTTGCACCCATATCACCAAGTAATTTCGCAGCATATTCCCCTAATGGACCACACATTTCAACTATTGTCAGATTCTCTAAAGGACCCATTACATAAAAACTCCCTTCGCTCGAAGATCAGCAATCTGATGACTTGATAAACCAAGAACTTCTTGCATAACCTCATCTGTATGCTCACCAAACATTGGCGAAGCTTTACGAACTGAACCCGGAGTCAATTGCAAAAGAGGAGCTACTCCATCATATGTACTCTGGCCCAATTCAGGATGATTTACGGTCTGCCACCATTCCCGAAAATCCAACTGTGGATCTGTCTCGACGCGGTCACCAGGCTTTTGACATACCGCAGCCTTTATACCGGCAGTCTGCAAAAGTGCCATTAATTCATATCCGTCACGGGCACGAGTCCACTTTTCAATATTCCTATCTAAACTCTCTTGATGGCGTAAACGACTTTCATTTGTTGAAAAAGCTGAATCATTAATCCACTCATTTGACAGGTCATCACTGAGTTTAAGCACACGTACAAATGATTCCCATTCAGCATCACTTAAACAAGCTATCGCGATCCATTGATCATCATCACCATTTCTCTCGAGTGTCCGATAGGTATTATGAGGCGCAACCTGAGGTTCCCACGCATGATTACCTGGGGGGAACCCTTCCCGTTTCCATGCACGATTGTTAACTGTGTAATCAAGTACGGCAGAACCGGTAAGAACTGATCCAGCTTCCACTTGTGAAAGATCAATGTATTGTCCATCACCTGCTACATCACGATGATAAAGAGCCATAAGAATCGCAATTGCAGCTGAATAACCAGCAGTATGATCCATAAAGGAAAAACCCCAGCCAGCAGGGGGTGCATCAGGTAAACCTGACATTATCGTTTGGCCACTTAACGCTTGGGCAGTTGGACCCCAAGTAGTGTAATGGTTGTCAGGCCCACTATGACCAAAACCAGAAACAGAACAATAAATAATATCTTTTCGCAGTTTTTTTAAGTGATCGTAGCCAAAACCCCACGACTCCAGTACACCGCTAGAAAAATTTTCAATGATAACATCAGACTCTGTAACTAACTGTGAAAATATCTCTGAACCTTCAGGATGCCGAATGTTAAGAAGAATGCTTCGCTTGTTACGATTGATATAATTAAAAAATCCAGAATTATTAAGTGTTGGGCCATCCCCGATTATTGGTCGACCCATTCTGATAGGATCCACTGCTTGCTCATGCTCAATTTTGATAACATCTGCACCAAAATCACCCAAAATACGCGTACAGACAGGCCCAGCAATTATCCAGGTCAAATCTAAAATACGTATTCCATCAAGGGGAAGCGGCGCTAACATAAGCCGATTGTACCGGTCATTGGGAACTTTGGCCCTAAGCAATAACGTAAGCATGTTAGGCTATAAAAAATACTTACAAAGCGGAGAAACTTATGGCTATTCGGAAATCAACTGCAACTTGGAACGGCACCTTAAAAGACGGAAATGGTGAAATGAGTATCGGTGCAGGAACCTATAAGGGACCGTACACATTTGCGAGTCGCTTTGAAGAAGAAGAGGGAACCAATCCAGAAGAGCTCATTGGTGCAGCACATGCAGGTTGTTTTTCAATGTTCTTATCGGCATTGATCTCAAATAATGAATTGACACCTGATAAAGTTGAAACAAGTGCAACTGTACATCTGGAAGATGGTCCTACAATCACAAAAATAGAACTTTATTGCGAAGCGAAGGTACCAGGGATTAACGAAGAGACCTTTCAAGAACTAGTTACACAAGCAAAAGAAAATTGTCCAGTTTCAAAAGCACTTGCTAGTGTCCCTGAAATTATCGTAACTGCCTCATTAGAAAATTAAGAAAAACCTTGATAAATCAAGGTTTTCTTAATTTATTTCGCTCTAAATACTTTATTCCTCAAAAACAATCACACTCCGGTTTACCTCACCGTTCTTTAAAGCAGCAAAGGCATCGTTAATGCCATTAAGATCATATCTTCGAGAGATAAGCTCATCAATTTTTAAACGCTTTTGTCTATACAGTTCCATTAACCAAGGCATGTCATGAGTTTGTCTGGTAGAACCATAGAAGGAACCAATCATTCCCTTTTCACCAAGAAAAGCAGCCCCTGGGAGCGTCACTGATGAAGCAGCTGGAAGCATACCAACAATAACTGCTCTTCCCCCACGTTTAATCATTTCAAAACATTGCTCTGCTGTAGCTGTCAGTCCAATTGCTTCGAACGCATAATCTACACCACCTGGGACAAGATCCTGTACAGCAGCTACAGGATCACCAGATGATGCATCAACTACATCTGTGGCACCAAACTCCTTAGCAGAAGCAAGCTTGTTCTCAAGCATATCTACCGCGATGACACGTGAAGCACCAGATGCAATTGCACCTTGAATTACATTCAAACCAACACCTCCACATCCAACAACAGCAACGGTCGAGCCGACCTCAATACGTGCCGTATTTGAAGCAGCACCAACTCCAGTCATAACACTACAACCAACAAGTGCAGCAACTTCCATTGGCACATCGTCAGGAACAGGAACACAGGCACTAGCGCTTATAAGCTGATGCTCCGCAAAAGCAGACATCCCTGCAAATTGTGTAACATTCTCCCCACCAAAAGATAAACGATCATGGCGTGCTAAAGCCTGCCCTCCTGTACATAGGTAGGGTTTTCCTTGGACACAATTATCACAAATCGCACAGGATGCAACAAAGGCAACCACGACTCTGTCACCGGGGGCCACATTCGTCACACCTTCACCAATTTTTTCAACCACACCAGCAGATTCATGCCCCAAAACGACAGGAAATCTAGTCGGATATAGTCCTTCCATAAAATGCAGATCCGAATGGCAAACACCAGTCGCGCTAGTCTTTACGAGAACCTCACCTGCTCTAGGTTCATCGATATCAATATCTTCAATCAAAAGTGGCTGATCAACGCCATGTAATACTGCAGCTTTCACAATAACCTCCTATTTAGGCAAAAGAGATTTACAGATGTTATCAATAATAGGCAGACAATGATACGCATCAAAGCTATTTCTTTAAGTTAGTTAACTATTGCAATAGTTAACTAACTTAAATCGGAAGTACACTAAACCTATTGATGTCTACTGAACGTCTGCAAAAAATTCTATCTAACGCAGGAATTGCGTCTCGTCGAGATGCCGAAAAAATGATCGTTAGTAATAGAGTTGCTGTAAATGGAAAAATTGAGAATATTTTAGGCTCTCGAGCGAATCCCGTCGTTGATCTCATCACCGTAGATAATATTCCAATTAGCTTTCAAAGATATCAGTACATAGCATTAAATAAACCACCTGGGGTATTAACCTCTGCACGCGATGATCGTGGGAGAAAAACAGTACTAGATCTTTTAGGGGAAAAAGATATAAAGATACACCCAGTCGGGAGACTTGACCTTGAGTCAGAAGGTTTGATTTTACTCACAAATGATGGGCAACTCACCAATTTGCTAACTCACCCAAAATATAAAGTGGAAAAGGAATACCTTGTTGAAATAGACCGCCCGCTAGGAAAAGTACAACGTTTACGTTTAATGCGAGGAATCTACGAAAACGGAGAACTTCTAAAAGCTACTGCTGTGGAAAGAGCGAGGGAGTCAAACGCATCAGATTCAGAAGAGGATCGCTGGCTTTTAATAACATTGCAGGAAGGCAAAAATCGAGAAATTCGTCGAATGATGGGGGTAATGCAAAGGAGAATTCAAACATTGAGAAGAGTTCGCATCGGATTCCTGAATCTTGGAAGCTTAAAAATAGGTGATTTCCGCAATTTGAGTTCAGATGAAATAACTACACTTTATGCACCATTTAAAGGAACGGAAAATATGCAATGAAGAAAAACACTCTTAATGCAAGTGTTCTACCTATAGCGATCGATGGTGCTGCAGCATCAGGCAAAACAACTTTAGGTCGTGCGCTATCTGAAATCTTTGGAATTTCCTTTTTAGATACAGGGCTTATGTATCGCGCTATTACATTTTTAGCAATCAACGAAAAGGTCCCACCAAACGATGCAGATGCCTGTACTAAATTAACTAAAACAATCGGCATTGCAATTACAACGGACCAATGGGCACGAATAACAATCGAAGATGAAGATGTGACCGAACTTTTGCATACTGCAGAAATCGAAATGTTTGTTAGCCAGTACAGTGCACTTGCAGGCATAAGAAATTATATGGTCGATCTACAGAGAAAATTTGCGGAAGATGTCCCTTCAATTTTGGCTGGTCGAGACATAGGTACAGTAGTTCTACCAAATGCACCAATAAAATTTTTTTTGCAAGCCCCCGAAACGATCCGTACAGAACGTAGGCATGCTGAAACATCCCAAACAAAAAATCAAACTGCAGAAATCATCAGGAACAGAGATGTAATAGATAGCTCACGTACTATCAGCCCCTTACGTCCTGCAACAGATGCAATAGTCATAGAAACTGGTATAAATAACGTAAAAGAGATGGTTCACATGGCAGTCATGCACATTAATAAGTTCGCAGTCTAATGCTTATCAAAATACTACGCATTGTCCATTTACCCTTACTACAATACTCCTCACGTTTTTATTGGTTATTCCTACAATTCGGCCGATTAATAGTCTTCTTATTTGCTCAATTACGAGTCGAAGGTCTAACACAAATTCCAAACGCAGGCCCACGAATTGTAGTTTCTAATCACCAAAACAATCTCGATGTCGTAGTTCTCACTATTGCTCTTCCTTTACGGATGCGATACATGGCCAAAAGTGAACTCTTCTTAATACCTTTTTGGAGACAAATTATGGCTTGGTTCGGGGCGTTTTCAATTGAACGAGGCAAAGGGGATGTAGAGGCCATGAAACAAGCTGAGGATCTGCTTCGAGAGGGTAATACATTAGTTATGTTTCCAGAAGGAACACGTAGCCGTACTGGAAGAATGGGCAGATTTCATCGTGGTACGGCCGTTTTAGCATTACGATCAGGTGCAACTATCATTCCTTGCGGCGTTTCGCTTACAGACAAAGTTAAAACACCTTTTCATTTAGTTACAAGACCTCCTCTAGCATTAAATATTGGCGCACCTATTACGGTCACAAGAGAGAATCCAAATAATGAAAATGTTGCATCGCTAACTGAAGAAATTGCAAAAGCTGTAGAGCAACTATTGCCTCTAGAATATCGACGTGAAAACACTAACGTAAGAAGCGTTGAGTCATGAACTCCTGCATACTTTTAGCTGCTGGAATATCAGCTCGCATGGGCAAACCCAAAGCAATGTTGGACTGGTTTGGCGAACCCTTGATTAATTACCAAATAAATCAACTTAAAGAAGGCGGTGCCGATGAAATTGTTATAGTGCTTGGATATCATTCTGATGAAATCCGTAGGAACCTTCGCAATCTTGATGTACGAATAGTATCAAATTCTCTTTACCACCAAGGTCGTGCTAGCTCCCTACGTGTTGGAGCTAAAGCCGTAAGTGCTACTGCAAACACAATTTTGATCCTGAATATAGATCAGCCAAGAACTAAAACACTTATTAAGAAGCTATTCGAAACACACTTAGATAAAAAAAATGAAGCAACGCGCCCGAATCATCAAGGGAAGCATGGCCATCCAGTACTACTAAATGGAAAATTTCGTCATCTTTTGATATCTGCAACTGAAAAAGAATTAGGTTTAAAAGGAGTATTACGAAAAATTAAAACAATTTCAGAAATTGAAACCGATGATTCCTGCTTGATGGATTTAAATACACCAGAAGACTACCAAGAAGCTTTAAATAAATACAGAATCTCTTAATGGTTATCCGATATGAAAATCCTAATAGTTATGATTGTGTAATTTTTGACTTAGATGAAACCCTCATCGATGATCGGACTGCTTGGAGTTACACAATTGAAGAGGCAATTCTAAGTACTCTTGGAAAAAGAATCGATTCACTTCCACTTGTAGAAGAGTACCGTACACGGCCATGGGAAGATGTAATTTCCCTGTTAATAGAAAACAAGGAAATGCAACAAGCCTGCCTAGCACTATGTCTACGAATGGAACGACGGAGCAGTTTAAAGCACCTGTTAGTTTTTGATGGCATAGGAATGGCATTAGATAAAATCCGAGAACTTGCAGAAATTGGAGTTATTTCACGATGGCCATATGGTGAAGCAACCAAAAGGATTCAATCAACAGGTCTAGACCGTTTTTTTACAGCAATCATAGGCACAGATGAAAATAAATCTTGGGATCCAAGTTTGCGATTCCATGAATGCTACAATTTAATGGGATACGAAAAATCAAGCAGTCTCTATATCGGTGGCGAAATATTTGATATAAACAGCATAATTTCACATGGTAGTGTTGCCATAAGTGCAGGTTGGGCAGGTTATAAAAGTCCTTTTATGACTCCCGCTTCATTAGCAGCACTGGTGCAAGCTGGCCCGCACCATTAATGTTTAGAGTGCGAAGTTTAAAAAAACATATATGAGGAGTATCAAGTGGTAACTAAAGTTGGGATTAACGGATTCGGCCGAATTGGACGCCAAGTTATGAAAACCATTAATGAAAGACATGCAGACAAACTGCAAGTTGTAGCGGTAAATGATTTGGTGGATAACGAAACTAGTGCAAATTTACTTAAATACGACAGCAATTATGGTCGCTGGCAAGGTGAAGTTAAACCAACTCAAGATGGTATAGAAATTGATGGTCGCCTAGTGAATGTTTTTAACGAACGCGAACCTGGAAACATCCCTTGGGAATCTGTTGGAACAGAAATAGTTATTGAATCTACTGGCTTTTTCACTGACGCAACAAAAGCCGCCGAACATAGAAGCGACAGCGTAAAAAAAGTAATCATCAGTGCGCCTGCAAAAAATGAAGATATCACTATTGTTCTAGGAGTAAATGACAAATTGTATAACTCTGACGAGCATCATGTGATTTCAAACGCGAGCTGCACAACGAATGGATTAGCACCGGTTGTGAAAGTCTTAGTAGATAATTTTGGGTTCGTTAAAGGTCAAATGACCACAGTCCACTCATATACAAGTTCACAAAAAATTCTGGACCAAGCAGGTGGAAGCAATCCGCGAGAGATGCGGTCAGGTGGCATGAATATCGTACCAACTTCGACAGGTGCTGCGCGCGCATTACGCCTAGTTATTCCAGAGGTCGAAGGCAAACTGGATGGATTAGCCTATCGAGTGCCTACACCAACTGTTTCAATTGTTGAAATAGTTGCTCTAACTGAACGTGAAACAAGCGTTGAAGAAGTGAACACTACAATTGAAAAAATTGCCACGAATGAAATGAACGGAATCCTTGGGATCACTCATGACCCTGTTGTTTCTATGGACATGAAAGCAGATGAAAGATCAAGCATAGTGGACGGACAATCAACAAATGTAATCGCAGGAAACATGGTTAAAATTGCTGCATGGTATGACAACGAATGGGGATATGCCTGTCGGTTATCAGATTTATGTGCACTCGTTGCAGAAAAAGGATTGAGCTAAGGCCTTTAAGCACCAATACCTGAACAAAGGTACCCCATGGGCTATATAAACAAAGATGTTTGACTCACTGACCAGCAACTTACAGGCAGCATTTCAGCGCTTTGGGAACCATGGCTCCGTAACGGAAAAAGATTTGGATACCGTTCTACGTGATGTGAGACTTGCACTACTTGAAGCTGATGTAAACTTTCGCGTAGTCAAAGAACTTATATCTCGCATACGGACAAAAGCATCCGGAACAGGCATCCTCAAGAGCTTGACCCCTGCTCAACAGATAATAGATATCGTAAATCAAGAAATGGTAGCTACCCTGGGTACTGACTCCAGTGAACTATTAAGATCACCAGACCCACCAACCATTGTCTTAATGGCAGGACTGCAGGGGTCAGGTAAAACAACGAGTACTGCAAAACTCGCAAACTACTTAAAGGGGCAAGGACTTAACCCTTTAGTTGCTGCCTGTGACGTCTATCGCCCAGCTGCAATAGAACAACTTGCGTCTTTAGCACAACAGGTAGATATCCCCTGCTATAAAGAACAGGACTCTCAACTTCCAGTTGAAATCGCTCGAAATGCAATAAAACGTGCAAAAGAAATCAATGCCTCACATGTTGTTATTGATACTGCAGGTCGCCTGCACATAGATACAGCACTAATGAATGAAATTAAAGAAATATATACCAAAGTCAAACCACATGAAATCTTATTTGTAGCAGATTCCATGGCTGGGCAAGATACAGTGAACGCAGCAAAAGAATTCCACGAACACACCAATATTACAGGCGTGATACTAACAAAAATTGATGGAGATGCACGTGGAGGTGCCGCATTAAGTCTTCGAGAAGTTCTTGGCGTACCAATTAAATTTATGGGGACTGGAGAAACACCAAATGCCCTTGAAATCTTTCACCCTGAAAGAATTGCTAGCCGGATCTTAGGCATGGGGGACGTTTTAAGTTTGGTAGAAAAAGCCAAGGCTTCGGTGGGTAACGATAACCCAGAAAAAATGAATGAGAAGCTAAAACAAGGGACTTTCGATCTCCAGGATTTCATCGAACAGCTAAAACAAGTTAAACAAATGGGCTCATTAACTCAAATAGCACAGATGCTACCAGGCTTTAATCAAATGAAAGCAAACACTTTAAACAGTGATTTGGACGAATCATATATTGATCATGTAGAGGCAATCGTCCTATCTATGACACCACGCGAACGACAACGTCCAGAATTAATAGATGGAAAACGTCGAAGACGTATTGCAAAAGGTTCAGGCCAAACGCCTGCGGAAGTCAATCGACTACTTAAACAATTTTTTGAAGCACGTAAGATCGCCCGACAAGTAATGCGAGGTAATATTCCTTCACTCGGAAATTTTAGATAGATAGACTGCGCACATAAGAAACTATTAAGCTAGCATCAATAGACATATATACACAGTGAGGACACATGCTTCGTATTCGTTTAAGACGAAGTGGTAAAAAAGGACAAAACTTTTACCGCGTTGTAGTAGCAGATCAACGTTCACCTAGGGACGGGGCTTTTTTGGAAATCTTAGGATCCTACAATCCCCATGCGAATCCGCCCACAACAACCATAAATAAGGATGTTATCAAGAATTGGATCGACCAAGGTGCACAACCTTCAGAGGCCGTTGCAAAAATTTTAAAAAGACTGGATTCAGGCGGAATTATTCCGGAACCCATCTCCACAGATACTTTAGATCAAGAGTCAGAAAAGACTGAAGACGCTAGTCCGAGTCTCGCAACTTCTGAAAGTGAACCTGCTGAAACTGTGGATGCTACCCCTTCTACAGAAGAACTTGCTGGGGAAATTGATTTAGAAACTAATGAAACTTCTAACGAATCAGAAACAGAAGATACCAAACCGGAGAAAACAGAATAATGAGTTCTAAGATGTCAGACATCGTTGAATATGTCGCTAAAACCCTAGTAAATGAGCCCGATGAAGTTAAAGTTAGTGAAGATCAAGGTGATGACCGTTTGATTATTCATCTTGATGTGGCTGATGGCGATATGGGACGTGTAATTGGTCGGAACGGGAGAGTTGCATCTGCCATTCGTTCACTCTTAAAAGTAGCTGCCATCAAAGAAGATGCTCGCGTCGGCTTGGAAATTGGCGACTAAAAGTACTGAACCTCGTGAAGGCTTCGCAGCTGTCGGACTAATCTTAGGACCACATGGAACAGGTGGAGCGCTAAGGGTGAAACCCTTCAACCCATCCACAAAACACCTAGATGCAGGTCGCTCGGTTCAACTTAAAGGCATAGATGTTCGAATTAAATCAATGAGAGCAAATCAAGACTTCTTTGTAATTAATGTTTCAGGAATAGACACCCGAACAAAAGCATCAGAAACGAAAGGTCTTCTACTAGAAGTACACGAGGATAAATTAGAACGAGAAGACAATTCTTGGTTCATACATGAAATAGAAGGATTAGAAGTTTTTGATGAAAACAACCAGTTCATCGGCAAACTGGAAGAAGTACTCCAGCCTGGCGCAAATGATGTCTATTTGATTAAAAAGGATGATAGGGAGATTCTCATACCTGCAACAAAAGAAGTGATCGAAGAAATAAACCTAACAAAAGGTTTGATGAAAATAAGATTAGAAAATTATCCGCTAGACAACCCAACTTAGGTATTGAAAGCCTTTTCAACTTTCCTTACACTAAAAAACCCTGAAGTTAGATATCCCGCCTCTCACTTCGAGGTTTATTTCGAAAGGGATCGAAAATGGCAAACGTTGAAACTATTGATACTGAATGTACACACCACTGGAAACTTGCTCCACCTAGCGGTGAACTGACTTATGGCACCTGCAAAAAATGTGGTACCGAAAAAGAATTCACGGGAGAGACCAGTTATAGAATTGGCCGTGGCGGGAAGCGCGAGTAATCTCTCGATTTGCTTTGCCTGTTCGCTCTTCCTACGATACTTAGTACGGGGACATAGCTCAGTTGGGAGAGCGCAGCGTTCGCAATGCTGAGGTCGGGGGTTCAAATCCCCCTGTCTCCACAAACTGTAAAAAAAAATCGCTTATCATAAGAGACTATACTTAGTCCTATATTTTTAAGAGGTGGCGCTATGCCTGAGATAGCAGACCAACAACTGGAAGACTTACAGAATCGAAAAGCTGAAGCACTTGCTGGTGGTGGTGAAAAACGTATAGAAGCGCAACATGAAAGAGGTAAGTTAACGGCCCGTGAGCGCATAGAGCTCCTTCTTGACGAAGGAACTTTCGAAGAACTCGATCCGCTTGTAAAACCGAGAAATGTAGAACGTGGCCCCGAAGCAGTAGTCACAGGCTGGGGACACGTCGACGGTCGTCCCGTTTATCTTTTTTCCTATGACTTTACTGTCCTGGGAGGTTCTCTAAGTGAAGCAGTAGCAGAAAAAATTCTGAAAGTTATGGACTTAGCCATGATGACGGGAGCTCCGATAGTAGGCATACAAGACTCGGGAGGGGCAAGAATTCAAGATGGCCCAGAAAGCCTTCGGGGATTTGGTGAAATGTTTGCAATGAATACTTTAGCCAGTGGAGTAATACCTCAAATTAGCGTAATCATGGGCCCATGTGCTGGAGGTGCAGTTTATAGCCCAGCAATTACTGATTTTATCTTCATGACAGACGGGATAGGTCAAATGTATATCACGGGACCAGATGTAATTCGTTCTGTCACAGGCGAAGAAATTACGCATGAGGAGCTAGGCGGTGCAGATGCACACGCTAGACAATCAGGAGTAGCACATTTCGCAATCGAAGGAGAACGAGAAACATTAGCCGAAGTACGACGGTTACTATCATTCCTACCCTCAAACAATGCCGAAGACGCGCCATTAATTCCCGGATTAGAACCCGATGAAGCTGCAAATAAAGAGCTACTTAGCATAATTCCTGACGAACCAAACCGCCCTTATGACGTACGCGAAGTTATCTCTCGTCTTATCGATAGCGGAGACTTTATGGAGGTACACGAAAATTATGCCAAAAACATAGTGGTTGGGTTTGGAAGGATCATGGGAACAACCGTTGGTTTTGTCTGTAATCAACCAATGCAACTTGCAGGAGTGCTCGATACAGAAGCTAGTCGCAAAGCTGCGCGATTTGTCCGCTTTTGCGATTGCTTTAATATTCCGCTAGTTACCTTAGTTGATATTCCTGGATACTTACCTGGAAGCAGTCAAGAACACAATGGCATCATCACACACGGAGCAAAGCTACTTTTTGCGTATAGTGAAGCAACGGTTCCCAAAATTGCAATAGTACTTAGAAAAGCATATGGAGGTGCATATTTAGTCATGTCCAGCAAACACCTGCGTGGAGATATGAATTTTGCATGGCCAGGAGCAGAACTAGCGGTTATGGGGCCAGACCAAGCAATCTCTATAATCAATCGACGTGACTTAGCAGAAGCAAAAAATCCAGACACAAAACGCGAGGAACTGGTAGCTGAGTATAAAGAAAAATTTGGAAATCCTTATATTCCTGCGGGAAGAGGATTTCTTGATGACGTAATCGACCCCAGAGAAACAAGAAAAAAAATTGTGCGCTCTCTAGAAATGTTACAAAATAAGGCTGATCGAAATCCGCCTAAAAAGCATGGAAATATCCCGCTTTAATGGCTAACACACTAAAAAATGTTCGAAGCCTAAAGCTTTTTGGGTTTATAGGAGCAGCTTGGTATAGCATGCATGAATCATCCTCTTTATATGTTGGAAAGGGTTAGTTCGGATGGGTAAGGTTCATATCACCGAAACAGCAATTAGGGATGGACATCAATCTCTGCTAGCGACTCGGATGCGTACAGAGGACATGATTCCGGCATTAGAGCAAATGGACGAGGCCGGTTATCACAGTATTGAATGCTGGGGTGGAGCAACCTTTGATACAGCAATGCGGTTCCTCAAGGAAGATCCTTGGGTTAGGCTGAGAGAAGTAAAAGCACGGCTTAAAAAAACACCTACACAAATGTTGCTTCGTGGACAAAATGCTGTGGGCTACCGCCATTATGCAGATGATGTAATTTACGAATTCTGCGAACGTGCGGTTGAAAATGGTATGGACATTTTCCGTATATTCGACGCTCTAAATGACACACGTAACCTTGAGACCGCGTTTGAAGCCGTTAAGAAGGCAGGCGGGCACGTTCAAGGAACCTTGTGTTATACAACCAGTCCCGTTCACACAGTTGAAAGCTTTGGCACACTTGCCGATAAACTAGTCGAAATGGGAGCTGATTCCCTTTGTCTTAAAGACATGGCAGGTTTGTTAAGCCCAATAGCCGCCGAACAATTAACTACAAGAATAAAAAGTGCACACCCAGATATACCTCTCCAATTACACTGTCATGACACATCTGGTTACTCCGAAATGACTTATTTGATGGCTGTAAGAGCTGGAGCTGATGTTATTGATTGTGCGATAAGTTCACTAGCGGGCGGGACATCACAACCAGCGACCGAAACACTCGTTGCTGCGCTTGATGAAGACCCTGAGTTATCTACAGGACTTGAGCTCGAACACTTATCAACAACAGCAGATTACTTCAAAGAAATTCGTAAACGTTACTGGAAACATGAGAGTCACCTACTAGGCATTGATACAGGAGTTCTAAGACACCAAGTTCCTGGTGGAATGATTTCAAACTTGGTTGGACAATTACGGGCCCAAGGCGCAGAAGATCGTCTACAAGAAGTTTTGGATGAAAATGCAAAAGTACGAGCTGATTTAGGCTACCCACCGCTAGTAACACCAAGTTCACAAATAGTGGGAACACAAGCAGTACTTAATGTTTTGACAGGGAAAAGGTATGGGAATGTAACACGAGAGACAAGAAATTTGGCAGCCGGAATGTATGGAAAAACCGCAGCACCAATTGCAAAAGAAACCCTTGAGAAAATCCTTAATAATGAAACCGCTATTACACACAGGCCAGCTGACGATCTTGAACCCGAGATGAAAAAAGCAGCAAAGGAAATTGAAGATTTAGCCGAAAGCCCCGAAGATGTTCTGAGTTATGTAATGTTCCCGGCCCCAGCCAAAGAATTTATGGAGTGGCGTCGTGAGGGTGGGGGGCCAGAAAGGGAACTCGTAGCCGCAGTTGTAGCTGCATTAACAGAGAAAGAACGCGAGCCAGCAGCACAAAGCACCGTAATCAATCCAGAAAATATCCAAGGGAATCAATGGCGCTCATTTGGGCGTATGCGGCAAATGAGATAAGTATGACAAAAGTTACAATTGGAACAAGAGATTATGAAGTCGAACTTAAAAACGACTCGATAAATGTGGACGGCCACGAATTTTTAGTAAGTATCGAAAAAGGAGAGGAATTTGCAACAGTTCTAGTTGGAGATGTGGCATACAGAGTAGCTTTACCTCCTGAAGATGAACGTAAGTCAGGCATGACAGTTGAAGTTGATCACCGCCCTTTCGTCATTGAATTTGAATCAGGGCTATCAATTTCTAAGACCACTGCAAATCCAAGCGCACCAACAACACAGAGTACAAAAAAGACGGCATCGGCCGCCAAGCAAGGCGCCATTGTGTCTGAGCTCGCCGGAAAAATTCTACAAGTAAACTTTTCTGAAGGAGATACCATTGAAGCTGGCGAGGTCATATTACTGTTAGAGGCAATGAAGATGGAAAATGAAATTAAGGCTTCCTCTTCCGGTAAAATAACAGAACTACCTGTAAAAGAAGGCATGCAAGTAGCCGAAGGCGACACACTTGCCATTATTGAGTGAGGCAAAAAAATTTATGCCAGTTGAATATCTTCGTAATCAACGTCATCAAAAAATAGTGGAGGAAATTGCAAGCAAACGCTTAAATTATCCAGATGAAAATCATCCCACATTTGAGACTTTTACAAATAAACCAGACTTACGTATGTCAGCTGGTGCAATCAATGGCGAAGCAGTTTATCCAGACATAGTGGTTGTACGCCGTCCAGGTAATTGGCTGCAGATAATTGCGCAGGTTGAAACTGCAGATTCCATAACTGAGGAAACAGCAGTCAATATATGGAAACCCTATGCCTCAATGGGCGAATTACTACTCTATGTACCAACAGGCTATGTGCAAAATACAAAAAAACTCTGCAAAAAATTTGATATCTCACTTAAAGGCCTCCGCACTTGGCGCTATCGACCTGTTTGGGGCTTAACAATAGTTGATGCCTAAGAAAAAGCCATGAACATTTTCTTTGATGTAGACCACACCCTCCTCCTTAATACAAAGGACTACAGTGTTTTACGCCCTGGCGCGCATATCTCTATGCAAAAGCTGAGTGAACTAGGCAACGAAATACATGTTTGGTCAGCAGGAGGAAAAACCTACTGCGAAAGAATCGTTGAACAACATGGTCTTACCGACTGGGTAACAGATTGTCATGACAAAAGTCCAAAAGTACAACCGCAGCCCGATGTAATTATCGACGATGACGATTACCTAGTTCAAAAATATGGAGGATATACCGTTTCTCAATACAAAAAAATTAACGAAACCGATAAAGAATTATTAGAAATTACTGAGGCAATCATTGAAAAAGCGCAGTAGAAACGTACGTAGCTGCATAAGCAACTAGTGTGCTAGGATGTAAGTGTTACATTAACACTAAGTAAATCGTCCGGTGACATGTCCAGTGACGTAATAACAGGTAGGTGTATGAGTTCCCTTTTGGAAATCCAGTCAGTTCATACGAATACTGGAGAAATTAAAATCTTAAATGGCCTTTCCTTAACTATTAATCCCGGGGAAATTCATGCGATTATGGGACCTAACGGTTCGGGGAAAAGTACACTAGCTAACACAATCGCAGGAAATCCTAACTACCAGATCACGGGCGGAGACATTCTTTTTAAAGGGCAATCTATAAAGGCAATGAGTCCAGACCAGCGGGCACGCCTAGGTTTATTTCTAGCATTTCAATATCCGGTATCTGTTCCTGGGGTTACGGTAGTCAACTTTTTGCGACAAGCTGTAAATGCAGTACGGGGAAAAGATCTCCCAATTAGAGAGTTCCGTGAAGAATTATTCAATCATATGGATGCATTAAGTATGGACAGGGAATTTGCACGTAGGTACCTTAATGATGGTTTTAGTGGCGGTGAGAAAAAACGTACAGAAATGCTACAATTAGCCATGCTTAAACCAAGTATTGCTGTTCTAGATGAAACAGATTCAGGTCTTGATATTGATGCCCTGCGGACCGTAGCTGACGGTGTTAATTCGATTATGAACCCAGACATGGGATTGCTTCTGATCACTCACTACCAGCGTTTATTAGATTATATAAAACCACAATTTGTTCATGTTTTGATTGATGGAAAAATCGTTCGAACCGGTGGTCCAGAGTTAGCAGAAGAATTGGAAAAAAGCGGATATGATGCTCTTGAACCTACAAAAATATCAGGTGAGTAAGGAAAATGTCGAATAAAACAGAAACAATAAAAAATGATGACTATGAATGGGGCTTCCATGATGAAGAAGACGCACTTTTCAAGGCACACAAAGGCTTAACTCCTGAAATTGTAAAAACGATTTCGGAAATGAAAAATGAGCCCCAGTGGATGCTTGATTTTCGTCTCCGTTCACTTGATTTGTTTTTGGAAAAAAAGAATCCTTCATGGGGTAGTGAATTATTAGAGACTATAGATTTTGACAACATTCACTACTATGTACGTGCAACAGATAGAGATGAAAAAGACTGGGATGATGTGCCAGATTACATACGTGATACATTTGACAAATTAGGGATTCCAGAAGCAGAAAAAAAGTACTTAGCTGGAGTCGGAGCGCAGTATGATTCTGAAGTTGTTTACCACAACATTCGGGAAGATCTAGAGAAACTTGGTGTTGTTTTTCTTGGCATGGATCAAGGCTTGGCAGAATACGAGGATATCGTTAAAGAGCACTTCGGACGAGTCGTCCCACCTGGAGATAACAAATATTCAGCTTTGAATAGTGCAGTCTGGTCAGGGGGATCATTTATTTACGTTCCGAAAGGTGTGAAGGTTGATATACCTTTACAGGCTTACTTCCGCATTAACACCGAAAATATGGGGCAATTTGAACGTACGTTAATCATTGCTGATGAAGGCAGTCAAGTTCACTATGTCGAAGGTTGTACTGCCCCCACCTACAGTAGTGACTCACTTCACAGTGCCGTAGTTGAAATCGTTGTAAAGAAAAATGCGCGCGTCCGCTATACAACAATCCAAAACTGGTCCAACAATGTTTATAACCTAGTGACAAAGCGAGCAGCAGCCTATGAAAATGCTGTGATGGAATGGGTAGATGGTAACTTAGGATCCAAGCTGACCTGTAAATTTCCAAGTGTTTTCCTAATGGAACCCGGAGCCCATGGTGAAATTCTTTCACTAGCATTCGCGGGAACAGGTCAACATCAGGATGCTGGTGGAAAAATTGTTCATATGGCACCACATACCACTTCATCCGTAGTATCAAAATCACTAAGCAAAAATGGAGGACGTACAAGCTATCGTGGATTGCTAAAAGTTTACGAAGACTGCAATGATGTTCGTGCGAGCGTTCGTTGTGACGCACTCCTCCTTGATGAAGACTCACGCTCAGACACGTATCCAACGATGGAAGTAGACGCCCCAGAAGTGGGAATTGAACATGAAGCCTACGTCTCAAAATTGAGTGAGGACCAACTTTTTTATCTGCAATCAAGAGGTTTGACTGAGGATGAAGCTGCGAAAATGATAGTTAATGGTTTCGTAGAACCTATAGTTAAAGAACTACCAATGGAATATGCAGTTGAGCTAAATCGGCTTATTGAGCTCCAAATGGAAGGAGCTATCGGGTAAATATCGGGTGGCAACTACATCAGAAATAGAACCATTAAAAAAACCTTTAACGCCTAAAACAAGTCAACTATTAGGCGCCAAGGATAGTGACCACCTCTCACTGCTACGTTCTGATGCGCTTAATTTGAGCCGTAAACTACAAATGCCATCTTCGCAAAATGAGCGACCATGGAAATACTTAGACATTAGCCAGTTAGCTCTCGAAGACTATCCAATCGTTGTGAGCGATGAACATCAGAAAATCAACATTTCTGAAAGCGGAAACTCTGCCGGCAGTATTGAACTAACCAACGGAATCGTAACTCATAACGAATCATATCAAAAAGGTCTTGACTTAAGCACGGCCGACACCAGTTTTCTAGGTCAAGCTGTAAATCCAGACACTAACCGTTTAACGGCCCTCCACTATGCATATCTACAAGATATCGCTGTCGTTGAAATCAGTGCAGATACTAAATTAGACAAGCCAATTCGGATAGAACACAGGTACACAACAAAACAATTTGCAACGCCACATACAGTTATCATCGCGGGAGCAAACAGCAATATTGAGATAATAGAACAGTTTTTTTCCACAAATGTTCCTGTAATTGCTACTCCAATTGTTGAAATTTTTTCTGGCCCGGGTGCATCGGTTAACTACACCACAGTTCACCGATGGGGCAGTAAGACGGAATCTTTTGGAGCCCAACAAACAATCACGGAAGAAAATTCACAGATAAAAAGCTTGAGTTTAGCGATAAGTGGAAAAACGGTTAAACAACACATCGGAACAACATTAAAAGGACGAGGTTCCTCTAGTGAGCTCTTTGGTGCAGGATACGGAACTGGTATGGGTAAAGGTGTAGAACATATTGATTTCTACACATTACAAGATCATGTTGGAGAAGATACTTTCAGTGATTTGTTGTTTAAATCAGCACTCGGTGGAACTAGTAAATCTGTGTACTATGGAATTACGCGCATTGGAGAAAATGCACGTAATTCTAGTGCAAATCAACAAAATCGTAACCTGTTATTAAGTCCTACTGCCCAAGCAGATAGCGACCCAGTGTTGGAAATCCTTACGAATGATGTACAGAAAGTAAGTCATGGTGCTACTGTAGGTCCCGTAGAGGATGAGCAACTCTTTTACTTACGGTCTAGAGGACTAACCTTAGCAGAAGCTACAGATTTGCTAATTCGAGGATTTTTCCTTGAAGTTCTGGACCGAGTTCCCGATGAAGAACTCCGCCAAGAGCTTGAGGGACTAGTCGAGAGCAGGGATAACACAGTAAAGTAAATCAATAGTAAATCTAAAATTCTTAGCCTACTAAGAGGAAACTATGTCCGAAACAACTGAAGAAACAACAATCCCAACAAACGAAGAATTAATGGAAGCTTTGACAGAGGTCAAAGATCCTGAGCTCGATATGAGTATTGTAGAACTGGGACTTGTCTATGACTTGGCTTACGACGATGGGGAGGTCATAGTCTCGATGACATTAACGAGCCCAGGTTGTCCAATGGGACCAATTATTAAGGGTGGTGTATACGGAAGGCTTATCCGTGTCCCTGGAGTAAAAGATGTAGATGTTCAGATCGTATGGACACCCCCGTGGAACCCTAAAGAAATGGCCAGCGAAGATGTACAAATGGCGTTAGGTATCTGGTAGAAAAACGGTTGCTAGAACTTACAAAAAAGCTCCAGCGAATAGTAGGTAAAGAACACGTTCTTTACAAAACAGAAGACCTCATCCCGTACGAAATGGATGGGACGGTAGAGAGAAATTTGCCGGACCTTGTGGTATTCCCTTCCTGTGCTAAAGAAATTGAAAAAATTGTTCAACTAAGCAAAGATTTTGAAGTTCCTATAACTCCTAGGGGAGCGGGAACTGGGTTAAGTGGCGGCGCGGTTGCAGCAAAAGGGGGGATCATAGTCGGAATGGCAAGACTACGCAAAATTCTTGAAATCGATCCCGTCAACAGAATAGCAATAGTTGAACCAGGGGTACCTAATATAGATCTTACAAGCTCAGCTGCAAAACATGGTTTATTTTATGCACCAGACCCAAGTTCGCAAAAAGCCTGCACTATAGGAGGAAACATAGCTGAAAATGCAGGAGGTCCACATTGCTTAGCATTAGGTGTAACTACTAACCACGTCCTAGGGATGGAAATTGTTACAGCAAATGGTGAAACCATGTGGCTGGGCGGAAAAACACCAGAATCTGCAGGTTTTGATCTTAGAGGAGTGTTTGTTGGTTCTGAAGGAACATTGGGAATCACAACAAAAATTATTGTTAAACTTTTGCCTCTCCCTGCAAGTGTTACAACTATGTTGGCCATTTTCAATAATATTGAAGATGCTTGTCGCGCGGTCTCTGCCATAATTCAAGGTGGATTAATTCCAGCTGCCCTAGAATTAATTGATAAAGTTACCTTACAAGCAGCAGAGGCAGGTCTAAATTGTGGATATCCTCCAGATGCTGAAGCTGTACTGCTTATAGAGTTCGATGGGTTAGAACAGGTTGTCGAAAAACAAATTAAACAAGCTGAGGAATCCTGCCTAGAGCAGAGGGCTACTGAAATTCGTAAAGCACAAAGTAGCGCTGAACGTGAAATGTTGTGGAAAGGAAGAAAAGGTGCAATAGGTGCTTTGGGACGCATAGCACCGAATTATTACATTCTAGATGGGGTGGTACCTAGATCAAAATTAGTAGAGACAATGTTAAAGGTCAGTGAGATTAGTGACCGCTTTGGTTTTCCTGTAGCTAATGTTTTCCATGCCGGCGATGGAAATCTCCATCCCAATTTACTGTTTGACGAAAGAATTCCTGGTACAACAGAAAAGGTTTTACAAGCAGGTGCTGAAATTATGAGCGTATGCGTTGCTGTCGGGGGAGCACTTAGTGGAGAACATGGTGTTGGATACGAAAAACAAAGGTTCATGCCTTGGTTATATAACGAAACAGATATTGAAAATATGAGAAATGTTCGCACAGTATTTGGCAATTTAGGAATGTTTAATCCTTGCAAAATTCTTCCAGAAGGTAGTGGTTGTGGAGAAATAGCAAATATTCCAAAAGTAGTTTCTGCAGCAGGGCCTGATGCCTGGATCTGAACTATTCAGCGTAAAAAACAAACAGGCCACTGAAGTTTATAGGCCAAACTCCTTGGAAAACCTCATTAAAATTGTAAAAAACAAAGACGACCTAACCTTGTTACCAATCGGGGGAGGCACACAGCTAGAATTAGGAGAGAGGCCTGAGGGCGAATTCGCGGCATTATATCTAGAAAGAGCTTTTCCTAACAAGATCGAACATGAGCCTGCAGATTTAACCGTCTTAGTATCCTCTAATACAACATTGCAAGAACTCCAGGGAACGCTAGAAAAAGCTGGGCAAAGGGTTCCTATCGACCCACCTAACAGTGCGAATGCCACCATTGGGGGAATCTTGGCAGTAGGGATTGGAGGACCACTACAATCGAGATTTGGACCGCCCCGCGATTGGGTCTTGGGGATGTCTGTTTTAAGGGCTGATGGAGAGATAGTTCGTGCCGGAGGTAGGGTTGTAAAAAATGTAACCGGCTATGATCTTATGCGACTCTGGTGTGGGTCTCTTGGAACAATCGGAATAATTACTGAAGTTGCCTTACGTGTTACACCCACTACTACGACAAACGACTATAGCGTAACTGTTACTAATTTTTCTGAAGCAAAAAGAATTGTTGATGAAATCTATATCAAGGATATTCGGCCTGAATGTGCTGATATTCTGATCAAAAATGGGACGTATACACTTTTCCTCAGATTATCGGACCAAACACAAGAAATAACACAGACCATTCTTGACCAGAAACTAATGAGAGAAGAAAAAGAGGATTTATACCTACAGGCACGCGATCTTGGATTCACACCAAAGGACGAATTAACAATAAGAGTTTCGTGCACAAATAGCTCATTGGAGTTCATTGTTAATGAACTCCAACAATTACATCCAGATAGCCTCCTAGTAAGGCCACTCGCAGGATTAATACGAGCTACTTGGGAATCAAATAATGAAAAAAAAGCAGAGACATCTATTGGAATAGCATCATTACGTGAGAAAAATGAAGTGTCTGATGCCATAATTATCATTGAACGCTCTTTAGACCAAAACATAAAAATTAATACTTGGGGACAAAAAAATACATCTTTTGCTTTAATGAAAAAGATCAAAGATATCTACGATCCTACTGGACGATTTAACAAAGGGAGATATTTAGGTGGTATCTGAAAAAATCACACTCTACGAAGAAAGTGCTTGGCCCCTACCAAAAGAAGCACCTAACTCTGAAGACCTTTCAAAGTGTGTCCACTGTGGTCTCTGTGTGAACGCATGTCCAACCTATTTAATTACTGGCCTTGAGGTGGAATCACCGAGGGGTCGTATACATTTAGCACGATCAGTAGGTGAAGGTAGAATCAGTCTAACCGAATCAGTACAGAACCATTGGGACCTTTGTTTGCAATGCCGCGCATGCGAAGCCGTATGTCCAAGCGGAGTGCCGTACGGAACAATCATGACTCGAGCAAAAGCTCAAATAAGCGAAGCTAAACCTTCAAAAAAGCTTAGCTTGTACTTACGACGTTTTGTTTTGCGAAACATTATTGCAAGACCCTCAATTCTCGGATTAGTTCTCACTCCTGTTAGATGGTTTATACAATCTAAGTTTAGAACTTACCTCAGAAAATTAAAGATCCTTGAAATCTCAACACGATTAACGTTTTTAGATTCTAGCCTAGGTCAACGCTCACAAATTGCACGAGCGGTTCACTTCAAAGACACGAAAGGTGAAAAAATGGCTCAGCTATTCGTAGGCTGTGTAATGGGAGAACTATTCGGTTCGGTACATGAAGCTACAAGGCGGGTTTTAGAACATCGAAAATTTACAATTAATGCACCTGAAGAACAGCGATGTTGCGGAGCATTACATGAACATGACGGAGATCTTACCTTTGCAAGAAAGCTTGCACGGGAAAATATAGAAGCTTTTGAAAGAACTGAAGGTCCAATCGTAGTCAACTCTGCAGGATGTGGAGCGGCGCTAAAAGAGTACGCTACACTTTTGGAAAATGATGAGTCTTATGCCAAAAGAGCTGCCTTATTTTCAAAACGTATTTTTGATTTTTCTGAAATTGCTGAACCTATTGGCAAAGGAAGTTTCAATAAAAAGGTCGTCTATCAAGATGCTTGTCATTTAAATCACGCCCAAGGAATAAGCAAACAACCAAGAACACTATTAAAGTCTCTGCCACAATGTGACTTAATTGAAACCACTGAATCTGATCTTTGCTGTGGAGCAGCCGGAATATATAGCATCCTTGAGCCAGAAATGTCTGGAGCATTAAGAAACCGGAAAACAGAAGCCTTTCAAGAAGCAGATGCTGACGTAATTGTAACTACAAACCCAGGATGCTTAATGCAATTTGAAGCAGCTAAACGCGAAGGATCACTTTCAGCTAAAATTATGCATCTTGCTGAAGTAATAGATGAAGCTGAGAGAATTTAAGTTGCAAATAAATTCTTGAGAAATCCGTAATCAAGGTAACTACACTGGAGCATCTATGACTGGACAATTAGTGGGGGTTCGGAACGCGCTGGAGCCTTTCGTTTTACCCTTACTAAATTCCAATAAACTAAAACATTCACTGGGAATCTCTGAAAATGGAAAAACAGTAGTTGCCGCAATAATTGCAAAAAATGTACAAGGGCCAACTCTCTTACTTACAACAACACCAACGGCTGCTGAACGGCTAACGAGCGAAATTAGTTTTTACTGTACCGAAATGCCAGTAATGCAATTCCCGGAACGGGAGCAAAAAGCATATGACAATCTTTCGATTGAAAACTCACTACGAACAGAAAGAGAAAAAGTCCTACGTCAACTACGGAGGAGAGAACAATCAATCATAGTTGCGTCTTGGATTGCAGCCGCAGAGTTACAAGCAGGACCCGACGCAACTAAAAAAGAACGTATTCTAAACATTCGCCAACAACTAAAGCCAATAACACTACTACGGTGGGCTGAATCACACGGCTACAAAATAAAACAAATTGCCGACACAGTTGCAACGGTGACACAACGGGGTGGAATTGTTGATATCTTTCCCGTGAATCACGAGAGCCCATATCGTCTCGAATTTTTAGATGACACAATCGAGAGTATTCGAAAAATTGAACCTTCGACTCAAAGAAGTAGAGGACGTTTTGAAAAAATAAGGATCGCCCCAGCAGAAATTGTTACACAGCAAAATCAAAGCAGTGCCAACAATTTGCTAAAGACTTTAAAAAAGACAGGAGAAAAATCCTTACTCATCCTCAATGAACTTGAACTCATTCAAACAGGAAAAAGACCACGTAATTTTAGCTTTTACGAACCTTTCTTAAATACTGAAACGCTGGTGGAACATTTGCATCCCTCCGGAACTCTAATTTTGGACCAGGTTGAGTTGGGTCAAGAAAACCTTCTGCAAATATTGGAACATGAACATGAAAATCGAAAGCAAGGCGAGGAAAAAGGTGATTTACCAAAAGGATTGCCTCCTCTACACAAGCAAGCAGACTTGTTTCTTCACACTCTCACACAAAAGAAAAATAAAATAATTTTAGAGCGTTTTGGAACAGAGGAACGGGGTACGGAACGGATACCGATCGGAGCAGCTCAAAACTATGCAGGCCAACTCAAATTACTTATCCAAGATGCAAATAAAAGAGCTCAGAATAGTGAGTCAGTAATCATTGCATCTCAACAAGGGCATCGTCTTTTAGCATTATTACAAGAAGAAGGAATTCCCAGCGAACTTGTAAAAAGTGTAAAGGTGGTCAACGAAGGTACAGTTACGATATGTCCTTCAAACGCAATGATAGGTTTTACTATCGAAGGAAAAATCGCACTAATAACAGATGAAAATATTTTTGGTCTACATAGAAGACCGAGAAGGATTCGCAAAAATGTTGGAATCCAGCAAAATCTTTTAGGAACCCTAAAACCTAAAGATCTTGTTGTGCATGCCGAGCATGGAATTGGAAGATTTCTAGGGCTTGTCAGGCGAACGACGGATGGTCGCGAACGTGAATACTTCGATCTTCAATATGCAGCAGGTGACCATGTATACGTACCTACTGATTATCTTGATTCTTTGACGCCATATGTTGGTCCTAGCAACCGTTCACCAACAATCACAAGACTTGGAACACAAGAGTGGGCGCGTACAAAACAGCGTGTCCAAAAAGATATCATCGCAAACGCACGTGACTTATTAGACCTATATGCACAACGTGCATTGGCCAAAGGTTACGCATTTGGGTCTGACACGGCCTGGCAGCAAGAATTAGAAGGCTCTTTCCCGTTTGTCGAAACTCCAGATCAAAATGAAACGATAAGTGCAATCAAACAGGACATGGAAAAAACTCAGCCTATGGACCGACTGATCGCCGGAGATGTAGGTTATGGAAAAACAGAAATCGCAATTCGTGCTGCATTTAAAGCTGTCACCCACGGGAAACAGGTTGCTGTTTTAGCACCTACAACCGTACTAGCAGAACAGCACGGTGAGACTTTCCGAGAAAGACTTTCCAGCTTCCCCATAAAGACTGAGGTACTTTCAAGGTTTAGAGATACAAAAAGCCAAAAAGAAATCATTCAGGGAATTGATACGGGCAGTATTGATATCACTATCGGAACACATCGCCTATTGCAAAAGGATATAGAATTTAATGATTTGGGTTTAGTTATCATCGATGAGGAACAAAGATTTGGTGTTAATCACAAAGATTGGTTTAAAAAAGTTAGGAAAGAAGTTGATACCCTAACCATGTCAGCAACACCAATTCCAAGAACATTGCAAATGTCTCTAGCTGGAATTCGTGACATTAGTACACTAATGACCCCACCTGAGGAACGACAACCGGTAAAAACCTATATCTCTGAATGGGACGATGACGCTATCAGAAAAGCAATACTTCAGGAGATAGACAGAGATGGCCAAATTTATTTTGTCCACAACCGAGTTAGTACAATCAATAAAATAGCGAAAAAGTTAAATAACCTTGTGCCTGAAGCGACTCTTGCAATTGCACATGGACAAATGCAAGAAGAGAAACTCGAACAGGTAATGTACGAATTTTCAAGAGGCACTTACGACATCTTGCTATGCACAACCATTATTGAAAGCGGCCTAGACCTCCCAAACGTAAACACCATTTTAATTGATAAAGCAAACAGATTTGGTTTAGCTCAACTGTACCAACTAAGGGGCAGAGTGGGGAGAGGTTCAGTAAGAGCTTATGCACATCTTTTGCATGACAAAACCCAAAATATTACAGAAACCGCACAACAACGCCTTGAAGCAATTTTTCAAGCCACTGAACTAGGGTCTGGATTTCAAATTGCCTTGCGCGACCTTGAAATCCGAGGCGCTGGCAATGTTTTAGGAAGTGAACAAAGCGGCCATATAGCTGCAATTGGGTTCCAGCTATATTCTCGCCTTATGGGGGAAGCGGTTGCTGCACTTAAGCGTGGCTTGGGTATCAATGATGAAACGACTCAGGACCAGACAATAAGCGTACAAATTGACGTTCCGCTTAGTGCTTCAATTCCTGAAACATATCTTGAAGATACAGAAACTCGACTAGCCATTTACGAAAGAATTACACATTTGAAAACAACTGAGGAAATTCTAGAACTCCAAGAAGAACTAAACGATAGGTATGGCCCACCACCACCATTAGTTCAACAACTCCTAACTGTTGTCCGCTTAAAAATCCTTGCCCACAATGCAAAGATGCAAAGGGTAAGTACAAGTGCAAGAATGCTACATATTCACAGCTACAATGGTCTAACAACAGGACAGAAGCAACTTGTTAATTCTCTAAATCTCAAGTGTATTTTTGTGGGACCAGAGCAGATACGGATTGATCGTATTGAGGCAGGGAGTGATTGGCTTCAAATTCTTGAGCAAGTGCTTCGAGAGCTTGACAATTCTTAACAGGAAAAAATCGTAAGATGACCATAGTAATTCTATGACCAATAACAATATTTTCGAGGCATTATCTTCATTTCAGGCTGGACTTGGTACAGATCCTTTTGAAAATTATTGTGTCAGTGCCTTAGCTTATTTGCTAGAAACAAAACAACCTCAACTAACAGAACTACTCACATCAGAAGCGGAAGGTTTCGACACAGTTGAAGCAACTCATTCTCAGGCAATAGTTGATGACCAAATTGTTAGTTTATTGGTCGAATTGACTAATAATAAACGTCTCTTTATAAAAATTAACACGCAACCAAACAACAATATTGAAGAAAGAACAAAGTTACAAACAATAAAAGCAGACAATGCAGTATTGCTTTGGATAAGCTTTACAGGGGATACACCCCCGAGCAACTGGGTATCAGTAACATGGGAGCAAATTGTAGAAACTCTTGGTAAAAGTTCAGAAAAGCTTGCTTTGGAATTCAGGAATTTTGTACAGACGGACATACTCGGCCATGGGTCAGTAACCGTTCAACAAGCACTCAAAACAAACAAACTCTACGCGCTCGGAGGGGCAGTTATTAGAGAAAAATATGGCGTAAGTACAGAATATCTAAATAGTGCATCACAAGCGATACAGGGAGAGTTTCGATACCTAGGAACAACTTTTTCTGGCAATACACCAGACCTACAATTCTGGATCGGGATTGTAAATCAAACACTACCTCTTAGCTCACGTTACCAATTGATATTAGCCAGCAAAAACTCAGAAGTACAAAATCCAGTAGATAAACCACGAGTAACAGACAATTGGAATTGGAAAGGCTGGACAGGACTTGGTGAAATTACAACTTCTCTTGAACACAGCCATTACAAAGATTTACTTGAAAGGCTAATCTAGAAGTAATTTCAGATACTGTCCTGTTGCACTCTTTTTAACTTTTGCAACTTTTTCTGGAGTACCTTGTGCCACAATTAAACCTCCACGATCACCGCCATGAGGACCTAAATCAATTATGTGGTCAGCTGACTTAATCACATCAAGATGATGCTCAATAACAACGACGGTATTGCCACTATCTACCAAACGGTGCAATACATCCAATAAATTATGAACATCTAGAAAGGACAAACCTGTTGTCGGTTCATCAAGAACATACAATGTTTTACCTGTTGAACGTCGTGACAACTCAGAAGCTAATTTAATTCGCTGTGCTTCGCCTCCAGACAACGTAGTTGATGGTTGCCCTAACCGGATGTAACCCAACCCAGTGTCTACTAGAGTTTGCAAGATACGCTTTACTCGAGGAAATGCTTCGAACAAACCAACTGCTTCGGCAACGGTCAGATTTAACACTTCAGCTATTGTTTTATTTCGAAATTTTATTTCTAAGGCTTCACGATTATAGCGACTACCGTCACAAACCTCACAAGGAACAGTCACATCTGGCAAAAATTGCATCTCTACAAGCTTGTATCCATCACCTCTACATTCTTCACAACGCCCACCTTTCACATTAAAAGAAAACCGTCCTGGCTTATAACCGCGCGCACGTGACTCTGGAACCGAAGCAAATAGTTCTCGAATTAGTGTGAAAACACCTGTATAAGTCGCAGGGTTGGAACGAGGAGTACGACCTATTGGTGACTGATCAATATTTACCACTTTATCAAGATGATCGAGGCCTACAATTCCATCATGATCACCAGGTCTTTGGTAACTTTTGTGAACAACCTGTGCAGCTCGACGTACGAGAATTTCACTCACCAAAGATGACTTTCCAGATCCAGAAACACCGGTGACAAGAATAAAAAGACCTAATGGGAATTCCACATTCAAATTCTTGAGATTATTTGCACGCGCACCCTGAACAAATAAGGATTGACCATTACCCGAACGACGAGTTTTAGGAACAGGTATAACTTTTTTTCCAGATAAATATGCTCCTGTCATGCTCCTCGAATTCTTAACAATATCTGCCAAGGAACCCTGCGCAACTACTTCTCCTCCACCAACACCAGCCATAGGACCAAGATCAATGATATGGTCAGCAGCACGCATTGTAGCTTCATCATGTTCAACAATAATCACCGTATTTCCTAAATCTCGAAGGCGTTCCAATGTACGTATCAAGCGGTCCCCATCTACTGAGTGAAGACCAATTGAAGGCTCATCACATATGTATAAAACACCCATTAAGGCCGAACCGATTTGCGTTGCTAATCTAATCCGCTGGGCCTCACCACCTGAAAGTGAGCCAGCCGATCGTGAGAGTGTTAAATAATCAAGCCCAACATCAACAAGAAACTCTAAACGGCCACAAATTTCTTTAAGAACCTGCTCACCAATCACTCTTTCACGAGCATCTAACGGAGTAGAGTTCTCGGTTAAATTTTTAAACCACGCCAATGCCTCTGCCACACTCAATTTTGCAATTGAATCAATATTGACCTTATTAATTAGTACCATCAATGCTTCCGGACGAAGACGCTGCCCTAGACAATCAGGACAAGCTACTGCGGCCATATAACGCTCAATTTCAGACCTTCTTCGTTCGGAATCAGTCTCCTTATAACGCCTTTGCAAATTATTAATGACACCCTCAAAACGAGCAGTATAAAGTCGTGATTGTCCTCCTTTAGTGTTATATCGCACGTCCAGACGCTTATCACCTGTACCGTACAAGACAGCATTCAACTGCGTTTCGTTCAATTCTGAAATAGGAACATCTACAGAGAAACCATATTCATCCGCAATCGATTCGAAGAATCTGTTGTACCACATACCACTAGTACCAGCATGGTTGTACGGCTCAATAGCACCATCTGCTAACGACAATGTGCGATCAGGAATTACAAGTGCGGGATCAACTTGCATTTGAACACCTAACCCAGTGCATCGCTTACAGGCACCATGCGGACTATTAAAAGAAAAGGTTCGCGGCTCTACCTCTTCAAAAGAAAAGGAATCGTACGGACAAGCAAAATGCTCAGAAAAAACTCTTTCAAACTGTTCCTCTGCGCCACCCTCTTTGTCAATGCCTCCCACAATTGCTACGTTGATAACACCTTGTCCAACAGACAAACCAGTTTCAACCGATTCCGCTAGTCTTAAATTCTCGTCACTATTCTCAGTACTTTTAGGAATCGCCAATCGATCTACAACAATTTCAATATCATGTCGCTTATATCTATCGAGCTTTATCTCTCCGTCCAAATCATAGATCTCACCATCTATACGCACTCTTACAAAGCCAGCAATTCTTGCCTCATCTAATATAGCTACATGTTCACCACGCATAGCTTTTGTTACGGGGGCAAGTATCAAAAGGCGAGAACCTGGTGGATATTCAAGAATCGCATCAACAATTTGTTGCACGGTCTGTCTCGTAACTGGACGACCACATTCTAAGCAATGAGGTTGTCCAATGCGCGCCCACAAAAGCCGCATGTAATCGTAGATTTCAGTAACAGTGCCCACTGTAGAACGAGGATTATTTGATGTGGATTTCTGGTCTATAGAGATCGCTGGCGAAAGCCCATCAATATAATCAACGGCAGGTTTTTCCATCAATCCAAGAAATTGCCGCGCATATGCAGACAAGGATTCCACATATCTACGTTGACCTTCCGCATAAATTGTGTCGAATGCCAATGAAGATTTCCCGGAACCAGAAACACCAGTTATTACAACCAACTGGTCTCGGGGAATTCGGACATCAATATTTTGAAGGTTGTGCTCTCTAGCACCCTGGATCTCTATATATTTCAGTGAACAACCCCTCTTGTATAATTATGACTCTCAAAACGAATCATTTTATAATTATTTCATCCGATAGCGAAGATACACCTCACTAGTTTCCATATTCGGTATAGAACTAACTAATTCTAAATGCGGAACAGTCTCGGGTGAAAAAGCATTTTTTCCAGAAACTAAGGAAAGGGTATCTTTACCGGCAACAATCACAGGACCAATTGTTAAAAATACCTCATCAACATAACCTTCTTTGTAAAAAGCTGCATATATTGCAGGACCACCTTCAACAAGTAATACCTCACAGTTAAGAACATTTCGCATATGTACTAGCATCGCCTCAATTTCGTTATCCCTAGGCAGAACAACGACTGGTCGACCTGTGTCTTCTACAATTTTCCTCTTCTGTTCAGATACAGTTTCAGAAAGGTATACGACTGCTGGAAAATCAGTAGCCTGAAAAAATTGCTTCTCGATAGGTAGATTGCCACTACGACTTAAAACAGCGGCAATTGGTACCGCCTTACCCCGGCTCTCCCTTATTTCATCGAGATCTTTGAATCCGAGTCGTGAAGAAGTACCACTAGTCCGAAGCGTTTCAGCACCATTTAAAATAATGTCAGCATGAAGTCTTAATTCACGCATCAATCGCTGATCAGTACTTGAACCGATCCCCTGCTCAGTATTTTGAATAACTGCCTTCCCATCAGCAGACATTACGCCATTTAAAATTACAGTTGGCCGATCCAACGGAGCAGAGGGGAAAAGTAACTCTGTATAGTCAGGACTACTTGAATCCATGGATATTAAACCTTTGGAATTTCGTCTGAATCAAGCTCACGATAGTAACAGGAAATATTACCAGTATGGCACGTAGGACCATCTGGCCGTGCAAGGACTAGAAGTGAATTATCCTCACAATTCTTTTTTATGCTTACCAAGTTAAGATAATTTCCACTTGTAGCGCCCTTCTCCCAGATTTCATTACGACTGCGACTCCAAAAGGTGACATGTCCAGATGCTAGACTCATCTCGAGAGACTCCAGATTCATCCAAGCCAATACCAAAACTTCTTTTGTATCAACATCTTGCACAACTGCGGGAATGAGATTGTTTTGATCAAGTTCTAAACTCATAATTTTTTACCTTTCTTTCTTTTTATTTTTTAACTACGCCGGATTGGAACACCTGCATCAGCAAGATATTCCTTAACCTGTCGGATAGAATATGTACCGAAATGAAATATGCTAGCAGCTAAAACAGCATCTGCCTTTCCCTCTACTAAAGCATCCTTCATGTGTTCTGGACCACCAGCGCCTCCAGAGGCAATTACTGGCACATTCACAGCCTTATTAATTGCCTGCAACAATTCAGTATCGTATCCGTCTTGATGACCATCTGCATCCATACTTGTAACTAAGAGCTCGCCAGCACCTTGCGTTACCACTTCTAATGCCCACTCAACTGCCCCAATACCTGTAGGTTCGCGTCCACCATGTGTATAAACTTCCCACTCAGAGCTAGTACCTGCGACCTTCTGAGCATCAATCGCAACCACAATACACTGACTCCCAAATCGATAAGCAGCATCTCTTATCAAAGTAGGACTTTCAATAGCAGCGGTATTAATACTCACTTTATCTGCCCCAAGTTCAAGCATTATTTTCACGTCTTCAGTAGAGCGAATTCCGCCTCCAACTGTAAACGGGATAAAAACTTGATCTGCTGTTGCTGCAACCATATCGTACACAGTTTTCCGATCATCTGAGGAAGCCGTAATATCAAGAAAAACAAGCTCATCAGCACCCTCCTGATTGTATAATTTTGCAAGCTCAACCGGATCACCTGCATCTCTAAGATCTACGAAGGAGACCCCTTTCACTACACGTCCACGATCCACATCAAAACACGGAATAATACGTTTAGTTAGCATTTTTTAAGGCAACCTTAACATCACTAATACTAAAAATTTTCTCATACAAAGCTTTTCCTACAACCACTCCTTCACAACCAATTTGGGAAAGTGAAAGTATATCTTCGATAGATGAAACCCCTCCTGATGCTATGACAGGGATTTCTACTTTTTCTACAAAATTAGCCATCAGATCAAGGTTCACACCCTCAAGGGCTCCATCACGAGAAATATCTGTAACCATTAGTCTCCGGACACCTATATCAGCCAACTCAATAGCAAAATTAATCGGATCTAAGCCTACTGAATTTTCGGCCTTTTTCCTCCACCCATCCACATATATATTCCCTTCTCGAATATCAAGTGCAACTGTAATGGATGAAGAGTGCTTAGTAACTGCCTCTTTCACAATCCCAAGATCTTTTACAGCAGCACTTCCCAACTGAACTAAGTCAGCACCCATTTCAAAAGCATTTTCAATAGACAATGCATCTCGAATACCCCCAGAAACCTCGACTGGAATCTTAACAGCCGAACATATTTCAGAAATAATCTTACTGTTGACCGGGTTACCCAATTTAGCACCATCTAAATCCACAACATGTAGAAGACCCGCCCCTTCTACCTCCCATTGCTTTGCCACTTCTACAGGATCAAGGTTGTAACGAGTCTCTTGCTCATAATCCCCTTGAAATAAGCGGACGCAAAACCCTCCCCTAATATCTATAGCCGGAATAACCTCAAATGTCAGCCTTCTTCTCCTTATTTAGATCCTGCAAAAAATCCAGGGTTTTTTGCCCAAGAAACAAAATTTGCATAGAGACTTAGTCCTAAATCTGAGCTTTTTTCAGGATGAAACTGAGTAGCAAACACATTGTCCTGAGCAATAATGCTTGGAAATGTTACTCCATATTTAGTTTGGCCAAGTACCACTCCTTCATCTATTGGCTCAGCAAAAAAAGAATGAACAAAGTAAAAATATGAATTATTTGGAATCCCCTCAATAACAGGATGAGCATTAAGCCATTCAACAGTATTCCATCCCATATGTGGAACCTTTAAATTTTCCAAAGAAAAATGGTGCACTCTTCCAGAAAAGATGCCCAAGCACTTCTGTCCACCACCTTCCTCCGAAAAATCAAAAAGTGCCTGCATACCCATACAAACACCGAGAAAAGGACGACCAGAAAAAATGTACTCTCGTAATGGTTCGTCTAATGATCTAGATACTAGCTTTGACATGGTATCGGCTGCTGAACCTACACCGGGAAGTATTACCGCATCAGCTCCCTTCAAATCTTCTGGTTTATCTGTAACAATTGGCGTAGCCCCTGAACGAGCAACAGCGCGCGTCACGCTACGCAAATTTCCAGCATCATAATCAACTATAAGAACTGATGAGCCCACAACCTGAGAATAGCATGCATAGAGAAAAGATATTTCACAACATAACGCCTGAATGGGTATAATTAAGTAGAAATGGCCGAAAACAAACAACATTCGGCGCGTCTGCGTAGTGAAGAGCTTCGCGCATTGATCACCTACCATAATTATCGATATTACTCACTAGATTCTCCCGAAATCACTGATGGTGAATATGATGGATTGATTAGAGATTTAAGAGAAATTGAAAGCAACTCCCCAGAACTAATTACCCTAGACTCACCTACACAACGAGTGGGATCAGCACCCTTAGAAGCATTTGAACCAGTAGAACACAGGATCCCCATGCTAAGTTTGAGTAATGTTACGGATCAGAAGGAACTGGACAGCTGGTACGAACGTGTATCTGCAAAGCTACAAAAAGAAATTAGCGTTGTAAGCGAACCAAAAATTGATGGGTTAGCGGTTTCTCTTATTTACAAAGACGGTCAACTCATCCTTGGTTCTACCAGAGGAGATGGCCAAATCGGAGAAAATGTAACCACTAACCTACGAACGGTTAAAACTATACCGCTACAACTACAAGCACCATACCCCAAAGAATTCGAGGTCCGCGGCGAAATTTATATGCACAAAAGTGGTTTCGAGCTTATGAATTCTGAACGTGCAAAACAGGGCGAAGCCCTTTTTGCAAACCCACGTAATGCTGCCGCTGGTTCTATAAGACAATTAGACTCAAAAATTACAGCAGCGCGGCCGTTATCAATCTACATTTATCAATTGGGTTGGTGCACAGATACTCATCCCCAAGACCAATATGAGCTACTTGGATGGTTGCGAGAAATGGGATTTAGGGTAAATACAGAAATTCGAAAACACCTAAATATTAAAGAGGTGACGGACAGGATAGGATGGTGGGCCGAACATCGCGAGAGCTTAGATTACGATATTGATGGTGTTGTTCTCAAAGTAGCCACATTGGCGCACTGGGAAGACTTGGGAACGGTAGGGCGCGAACCAAGATGGGCAACAGCATTTAAATTTCCACCACAACAACGCACAACTAAACTCATCGATATCGAAGTAAACGTGGGTCGAACAGGGTCATTAAATCCATTTGCAATTCTCGATCCTGTAGTAATTGCAGGTACACGTATCCAAATGGCTACACTGCATAATGAACAAGACATACAGCAAAAAGACTTACGTATCGGTGATACTGTTCTTGTCCAGCGAGCAGGTGATGTAATACCACAAGTTGTCTCACCCATAACAAGCCTTCGCAATGGGTCTGAAATCGTATTTAAAATGCCTACACAGTGCCCCTCATGTAATACAACAATTGTCCAAACTGTAGAAGAAACTGCTCACTACTGCCCTAATCTTAGCTGCCCAGAACAACAGGTCCGGCTCATTGAACATTTTGCTTCGCGGCTCGCCATGGATATCGATGGACTTGGCGAGCAAATCGTAAAAACTTTGTATGAGAATAAATTAATTGGAAATATTTCTGATTTATATTCATTAAAAATAGACGACATCATAAATCTGGAGCGAATGGGAGAGAAGAGCGCTAAAAATCTACTCGCAGCTATAGAAAAAAGTAAAACACGACCATTACATAATTTAATTTTTGCACTTGGAATAAGACATGTTGGGATAGAAACGGCAAAACTTTTAGCAGAACGTTTCAAGAATCTTACAGCCCTAACGCAATCAAAAAAAATCGAACTACAAGAACTGGATGGAATAGGGCCAGTTGTAGCAGAGAGTATTCAACAATGGCTTGAAAGATTGGCCAATCAGTCAATAATTGCCCAATTAATAGCAGCAGGTTTAAGCACGACTCACAAAAGCAATGCCAATACTAGCAAAGAACTTGATGGCATAACCTTGGTAATTACCGGAACACTACAAACAATGACAAGAAATGAAGCTGAAGAAAAAGCCCGAGAACTAGGAGCAGATGTGCGGAAAACCATAACCCGCAAAACAAACCTTCTTGTTGCTGGAGAAAATCCAGGTACCAAATTAAACCAAGCAAACACCTTAGGTGTACAAATTCTTGGAGAGGAAGAATTTATAGATCTGCTCTCAAATAATTAAAAAAAGTGCGCATAGAACCATGAGTTAGGACGGAACGTAGTAATTTAGCTACGTTTCCGCATATACTAATAAGTGTTCACGATGGTAGGCGGGAATACATCGTTGGCGGATCATTGTGGCAATATTTCAAAAGCTTTCGCAACTTTTTGGAACGTTCTCTCAGGGTGTAGCTATTGATTTAGGTACTGCGAACACTATTGTTCAAGTGCGTGGACGAGGTGTTGTAATTAATGAACCTTCGGTCGTAGCGATTGATCGTCGCAACAAACAAATACTCGCAATTGGAGCAGAAGCTCAGAGAATGGTGGGGCGGACACCAAGTGACATCGTAGCAATACGACCATTACGCGATGGAGTAATTTCAGATTTCGAAGTAACCGAAAGAATGCTGCAATACTTCATTCGAACAGTTAGCACACGAACATTTCTATCTCGACCTGAAGTTGTAATAGGAATTCCCAGTGGCAGTACTGAAGTGGAAAGACGTGCTGTTCATGACGCTGCCCTAAATGCGGGAGCAGGAAAGGTTAGATTATTGGAAGAGCCATTTGCTGCAGCAATTGGTGCAGGATTACCTATAACCGAACCAACTGGATCAATGATCGTGGATATAGGAGGAGGTACCACAGAAATAGCTGTTATTGCTTTAGGTGGAATGGTAACAAGTCGATCAATACGTATAGCTGGCGATCGAATTGATCAAGATATTATTACGTATGCACGTGCAGTCCATAACTTGGCAATAGGTGACCGCACTGCTGAAGAAATAAAAAAAACCTGGGGATCCGCAGCACCCTTAGAGCAAGAAGGCTTACTGACTTTAAAAGGACGAGACTTAGCCACAGGATTGCCTAAAACAGTAGATATAACCACGGTGGAATTACGTGATGCAATATCTGGTGCTGTTACCGCTATTGCACAATCCCTTAGGGAAACAATTGCCGAAACTCCTCCTGAGTTAATTTCAGATCTTATTGAATTTGGAATTGCACTTGCGGGAGGAGGTGCACTCTTATCAGGGTTAGATCAAAAGTTAAGCCAAGAAACACGCTTTCCAACATATGTTGTAGAGGACCCATTACTCTGTGTTGTACAGGGAGCCGGTTGGCTGCTTGAAGCTCCTTCAGATATCGCAAGACGTATGGCTCAGTATCCGATAAGCGGAACACAAACTTAAAATGCCAAGGATACCAAGACCTATATTTATGGTGACTTGTTTGTTACTAGTCCTGGCACTTTTCTCCGCGCTGGGAAGAACCGGAACCTTAGAACCAGTACAAAACCTTTTTCTGATTGGAAGTTCACCTATGAGTACTGGATTAAGCAAAGGATTTAAACCACTACTGGGGTTTTTTAAAGATATTGGCCAAGCAGGTACTTTGCGTAAAGAAAACACATACCTAAAACAAGAAAATGAACAATTACGGAATCAAAATATTGAATTAAAGCTCACAAGAAATCGAATAGATGAACTAGAACAAGCATTAAACATACGGACAAGTGAGCTTGATACTCCTCTTTTAGTTGCGACTGTAATCGGCTTTATTCAATTACCATTCCGTGCTGAAATATCAATTAATTTAGGCAGCGCAAATGGAATACAAACGGGTAACGTAGTTATTTCTCCTCAAGGAAGCCTTGTAGGGAGAATTACTTCAGTAAGAAAAAACTATTCTTTCGTTAGATTAATCACAGATGCTCGCAGCCGAGTAGCCTCACAGGTACTAAATAGTACAACTACTGGAATCATATCTGGTAAAGCGACACGTGAACTTAACTTCAATCTAGCAATAGGGGATTTAGAAACAGGAGACATCCTTATTACGTCCGGACTGGGTGGTATTTTCCCTGCCGATATACCTATTGGGTTTATTGAGAAAATCGTTGCAAATGACCAAAGTGCTTTTCCCACAATTGCAGTTACTGCATTTGCGGAAATAACAACTCTACGCACTGTATTGGTAGATACTACTTTCATTGCAATACTCCCTGAGACACAATAGTGATAGGGGTGGGAATTTCGGTAATTAGCGTAGTGCTATCATCCGTAGCACAGATTTCCATTGCCCCATTCATTACAATCAGCGGCGCAACATTTAATTTTAATCTTTTAGCTATCGTTTTTATTGCAACTTACACAAATAGAACGACCTCAGTAAGTGCTGTGATACTCCTATGTCTACTCACCGGCTCAATTACAGAAACTCCCTACGAATGGATACTATTAGCCTATTTACCAACAGTACCACTCATATTTTTCATTAATTTACTAAGTAGAGACAGAAGTAATACATTAATCACCGTAGGAGCAACAGCCACTGTTATAGGACTCTGGACAAGAATCCTGATGACCATAGTAGCAATCTCAGATGGTACCTCAACTTCATTTGGGACAATAGTTTCTCAAGTTCTTGCCCCAGGCATCCTGATAGATACGATACCTGTGATTGTTATTTACGGGATTTATAAGTTAGCAAGTCCCAACAAACAACGCATGGTTAACACTGGCTATAACTCTTAGAGAATTTATGTTTAGAAACGCAAAAACTAGAACTACTCTTCGAAACAGACCTAGAGGAAATTTACGTGTTCTTTGGGTTGCCATCATCATCCTCTTCGCAATCCTATTTATACGACTTATAGATATGCAAATTATAAATAGAGATGATTTTGCAGAGAAAGCCCAAAATAATCGGATTATTCAAACCAATCTCCCAGCAATCCGCGGTCTAATCTATGACCGTTCAGGCCAGCCATTGGTGAGTAACACCGTAAGTTTTAGTGCTTCAATCGTTCCCGCGCTATTGCCAGTCGACGAACAAAAACGTTATCGCTTATATCTACAATTGGAAAAAATTTTAGATATGCCTGCAATAGAAATCTCAAAGCGTATTGAGGAATTCGAAAAAAAAATCTCACAATCAGAAACATTGATAATTGCTCGAAACCTAAGCCATGAACAAGCACTGTTGCTCGAACAAAACGCACCGGACTTACTTGGAATTTCCTTAGAAATGGACGCCCAAAGAACGTATCTCGGCGGCTCGGCATTAAGTCATATCTTAGGCTATGTAGGCGCACAAACAGAAATGGAATGGGAAGAACTCAAAACAAAAGGGTACGGTTTTAATGAATTAATAGGAAAAACAGGATTAGAAGCTTTTTATGAAAATATTCTTCATGGAACGCCTGGCAAAGCGATTACAGAAATTGATGCATATGGTTCAAAAATTCAAATTTTGGATGAGATAAGTGCCACACCCGGACAGAACATCCATCTTTCTATAGACCTAACACTACAAAAATATATTGCTGAACTCCTTGAACAGGGACGTGGAGAAGCAAACATTGCGGCAGCGGTTGTAATGGACGCAAATACAGGAGAATTACTAGCCCTCGTATCTTTGCCAAATTACGATAACAATATTTTTTCAAGTGCTAATCGTGACAAGGAATACAAAAAACTTCTAGATGATCCAAATTTGCCTCTACTAAACTGGTCTCTAAATCCTGCTGCCCCCGGTTCAACCTTCAAATTAGTCACTGCAGCAGCGTCCCTTGAAGAAGGACGTGTTACAAAAGAAACAAGCTACAACGTCGACAGTCTTGCTCATGAATTTCTTGGATATGATGGGAGAACATATCAGTTTTTCGACTGGCGCATCCATGGACTTATTAATTTACAAGAGGCTATCGCTTGGTCATCAAACATCTACTTCTATATGCTTTCATGTGGGTTTCCACAGGAAGAGCTACCTGGACTAGGGGACGATGTGGAACAGTCAGCTGTTACTTTAAGTTATTACGCACGCCGTTTTGGGCTTGGTAGTAAAACTGGTATAGATCTTGTAGCAAGCGAAAGCCCCGGACTTATACCCACACCAGAGTGGAAACGTCGAAGTAGAGCAGGTCCTAATTTTGCAGAAACAGAACGTGAATGGTATTACGCGGACACCTGCTTCATGGGAATTGGACAAGGTGACGTCACAGCCACACCACTTCAAATAGCAATCATGACAGCAGCTATAGCTAACAATGGAAAATTATTAACTCCTCGTATAGCTACAAAAATTACTGACATTGAAGGGAATCTCATAGAACAAAAACCGACGGTTTCCACAAAAATTCCGGTAAGCCAAAAAAATCTTGAAATTATTCGCGAGGGAATGCGCCAAGCAATAGAAAATGGATCCGCAACTCTTGCAAAAATCAATGGTATCCAAACAGCAGGAAAAACAGGTACAGCAGAATTTATAGCCTCGGATGGAACTACCAAAGAACATGCATGGTTCACAGGATTCGCTCCTTTTGATTCCCCCGAAATTGTTGTAACTGTTTACTTTGATCTCGGACAAGGCAATTTAAAAGCCTCACCCATTGCAGCTGAAATAATGCGTTACTACTTGAGTAAGATGCGAGATAAATAATGTTTAGAGGAACACAAACGCCACAGGAATGGGCACGTTTTGATTACCTGCTTATTCTCATTGCATTAGCGTTAGTAGCCTATGGCTTAATTCTTATACACAGTGGCTCAACCGAAAGTGGGGAAGGTCTCAAAATCAGCTTGAACTCGCCAGCAATAAGGCAAGGAATTTTTGCAATTGCTTCTCTAGTAGCAATGATCCTTATATCTCGCTTGGACTACCATGCCTTACTCCACTATGCCTGGTGGATCTATGGAATCACGCTTTTTGTGCTACTCCTACTTCTAATTATCGGACAGACTGATTTCGGCTCAACTCGATGGTTTGACTTAGGAGTTTTTCAGTTACAGCCATCCGAATTCGCAAAGTTAAGCCTGATTATTATTCTTGCTCGTTTGATAAGCGATAGGGGAGGGGATGTAAAAAATATAAAGACACTACTTTTTACATTACTTTTGTCAATTCCTCCTTTATTCCTTGTTTTTATCCAACCCGATCTTGGAACTTCAATAATTTTCATAACCATTTGGATTGGACTTGTACTCGTAGCTGGCGCAACAAGACGTCACCTAGTAATTCTGGGAGCATTTTTCCTTGCATTAATCCCATTTGTTTGGACATTTGGCGTTGAGGACTACCAAATCGAAAGAATTTCTGTAGTTCTAAACGCTGAAGAGGATCCTCTTGATTCTGGTTACAACCCAATTCAAGCTCAAATTGCAATAGGTTCAGGCGGGTTATTAGGTAAAGGTTTGTTTGAAGGCGAACAAACCCAATTAAATTTTCTCAAGGTCCCTACGAAAGACTTTATATTCAGTGTATTAGGTGAAGAATTAGGTTTCTTAGGCGCTATTATACTTTTAGGTCTTTTTCTTCTACTACTCTGGAGAATAATAAGATCGGCACAATTCGCAGGTGATACTTCAGGACAATTGTTGTCTGTTGGTATTGTTACGATGATCCTTTTTCAATTATTTATAAATGTCGCAGTCAATCTTGGGATCTTCCCCGTCACAGGGTTACCATTACCATTTGTGAGCGCAGGCGGTAGTTCACTCTTAACACTCTTTATTTCACTTGGAATTGTACAGAGCGTTGTAATACATCACAGAGCATACCGCCAAAATTAATGAACTAGTTTGCCTCAGCAGTAGACTGTTGGTATTGTGCCATCCCACTACGTAAATCTGAATGCTCGAGTGATGAAAGATCTGGATCTAATCGGATTATTTCTTCAGCCAAATTGCGAGCTTCTAACAAAAGTGCACGATCCGTCACCCGAGCAGCTCGAAGCGAAGAAGCATAACCACTTTGCGAAGTACCCCACACTTCCCCCTCGCCACGCAATTCAAGATCAACCTCAGCTAATTCAAATCCATTGCTAGTCTCAACCATAGCCTGTAAACGGCTAATGGCCTCAGGCTGTAAATCTTCCTCACTACTAAACAGCAAACAATAACTTTGCAAACCTGAGCGGCCAACTCTTCCCCTAAATTGGTGCAACTGACTCAATCCAAATCTTTCTGCACCTTCGATAAGCATCACCGTAGCATCGGGAATATCAATACCAACCTCAATAACGCTAGTTGCCACAAGAACTTGTACGTTACCCAAAGCAAACGCATCTAAGGCTCTTTCTTTCTCATGTGATGGAAGGCGTCCATGCAAAAGCCCAATTTCATACCCGCTAAAAGGGCCATCCCTTAAGCGTTGAAACTCGGTTTCAACAGAGCGCACTGATTGTAAAATTTCGGAGTCATCAACTAAAGGACAAATGACAAAAATCTTTTCTCCTTGATCTAATCGTTTGCGCATAAAAGAGTATGATTCTTCTCTTTGTTCAGGCTGGACCCAATGCGTTTCAACCGGTTTCCGACCTGGTGGAAGTTCGTTAATAGTCGAAACTTCAAGATCACCGTATACCGTTAGGGCAAGTGTCCGAGGTATTGGTGTCGCAGTCATTACTAACAAATGGGGATTATCACTTTTTTTCCTCAAAGCAGTCCTTTGATTGACCCCAAAACGATGCTGTTCATCAATAACCACTAACCCTAATCGTGGAAATTCGACACCCTGCTCAATAAGAGCATGTGTGCCGATAATAATATCGGCACCTCCATGAGTAGCGTCATTCCGTACTTGAGCCTTGCGTGCTTCTGTAAGCGAACCTGTTAATAGCGAAACCCTAACCGAACGATCAAGCCATGACGGGGTAAATAATCCTTCGAAAATTGTTGATTCTTCACCTCCGTCAAGAAGGTTACTCAATGTTCTTAAATGTTGCTCTGCAAGTATTTCAGTTGGAGCCATCAGAACTGTTTGATAACCAGAACACACTGCAGCCAACATAGCCGCGAAAGCAACGACAGTCTTACCGCTACCAACATCCCCCTGTAACAACCGCAACATTGGTTGCGAGGAACTTATGTCACGTAGGATTGTATCCAAAACTTTTTTCTGATCAGTAGTCAACTCAAATCCCAAGGCCGACTTATAGGCCTGTAATTGTTCTGTAAAAGAAAGATATGGCGCGGCACCAGCCTGCCATTCTTTTCGGCGCAATAAAACTGCTGTCTGGATCTCTAAAAATTCACCTAGGGCAACTCGCTGACGAGCGGATTCACCGGCCGAAACAGATTTCGGCTTATGTATTGTTCGTATAGCATCACCTAGCTCAGCCAATCCTTGATTTTTCTTCACCCAACTAGGTACAGGATCCGGCAAAAGATCTGCAAAATGATCAACAGCGTAATTAACAACCTTTAAAATACTGCTTTTTCTAAGGCCTTCAGTTGAAGGATAAATTGAAACAATACGACCCGGTGTTGTTTGTTCGCCATCTGAAACAACTTGCCACAGAGGGCTGTCCATCTGTATATGTCCACGATAATGTCGAATTTTTCCTGACACGATCACTTTAGCTCCAGGTTGAAGTTGTTTAGCAATATAATTCTGGTTAAACCACACAACTTTTAAATGCCCAGTATCATCAAAAATCTCAGCTTGTGTTCCTCGGGGTCTTCCTCTTCCTCCTCTCCCAAAGAACATCAGGTTCGATTTTTGTACCTCACCCACTACAGTCTGAAAACCAGATGAAGCCGTTAATTCAGAAATCTTTCTCACGTCACTTAGATCTTGATATCTACGTGGCAACAACAAAGCAGCATCTCCCGCTCGAATTACTCCAAGGCGAGCAAAACGCTCAGCGCTCGCAGGACCAATCCCCGGAATATCAGTAACCGGATCAGCAATACTTAAACTCTTATTTCTATTCCTTTTAGGAGTTACGGTTTTTCCAACACCTAAGGCAGAAATAGCTGTTCTCAGCCACTTCACACGCTCACTTTGAGACAGAAAACGATAGCCATTCTTCGGCAAACGTTGTATGCACCTCGCAAACGGATGATTCAAAGGAATCTGTCTATTCTCTTCTAATTCAACAAGGAAATGGTCTAATCCGTTTGAAAGAATTCCCTTCTCACTACCTTCATTTTTTAAAATCCTTTCAAACAAATTGCCAATTTTTTCAGCATCAGGAATAGGACCGCCAGAATTATCTCTTTCAGTTGCTATATTTTTAGCCATAGACCAGTTGGATCTATTATAAGATAGCACTGAATATTACACCCTCATGAAATGCTCTAAACCAATGAAGTAACTATGCGAACTATCAAACTAGCACCATCTATTCTCACTGCAGATTTTTCGAAGCTATTCGAAGAAATTCGTGCAATTGAAAGAGGTGGGGCTGATTTGGTGCACTTGGACGTAATGGATGGACAGTTTGTCCCTCCGATCACTTTTGGTGCTGACATTGTGGCAGCAATTTCAAAAATTACGAACCTTCCAATTGAAGTTCATTTAATGGTCACAAACCCTGAACATCATATTGAATCTTTTTCACAAGCTGCAGATAAAATCAACTTCCATTTCGAAGCTTCAGATCAAATTTCAGAAACAATTGACACCATACATAAACTTGGATGCTCTGCAGGCATATGTATAAATCCTGAAACACCCGTAAATATGGTCAATAACTTTTTGGAGAAAACTGAACAAATAATGATTATGACAATTAATCCAGGTTGGGGTGGTCAAAAAATGATGCTCGAACAATTAGATAAAGTGAAGGAATTGCGAAAGACCATAGATAGCCACAAATATAAAACACAAATAGAAATTGACGGGGGAGTCAAAATAGAAAATGTTGGACTGTGCGCTGAAGCTGGGGCGGATACACTAGTGTGCGGTAGCAGCGTTTATAATTCTGAGGACAAACCAGAGAACAATCTGACTAGGTTACGAGCCGCTATTCCTTGATGAAGTTAGGCACGTGCAAGCGTACGCAGGCATCGCGTACATACGTTAAGCCGATGCCACGCACCATCGATAAATAAGCGATGTTTTGAAACATTGGGTTTCAACTGGCGATTCTTTTTTGGCGCTTTTCGTTCCCAGCGTCCACCATGCTTATGGCGAATATGTCTACCAAAAGTGGTTGTTTTTTTACAAAGATCACAAGAACCGCTCGACACTTTTCACTCCTGCACGGTATACGATGCTATCAGGGAGAGCTCATACCCGCCACAAATTTAAACCAAAACTCTTTAGGTAGAACTAAAACTACCCTCGCCGTTCTTTAATTCGTGCCGCTCGGCCTGTTAATCCCCTCAAATAAGAAAGATTGTTCCGTCGAACCTTTCCATGCCTCACCACCTCAATTTTTTCCAACCTAGGGCTATTCAAGGGAAATACGCGCTCTACACCCACACCATTCGAAATCTTTCGCACAGTAAAATTTGCAGAGAGGCCTTTTCGTCGTTTTCTTGTAACTACGCCCTCAAAAACCTGAACACGCTCTTTATCGCCTTCAACTACTTTTGCATGCACACGCACCGTGTCGCCACTACCGAAATCAGGTAGATCATCACGTATAGTCTCACTTATCAAGCCGTCGAATTGAGTAGACATATCTTAAAGCCTACCGTGATACATCTTTCAGGCAACTGTTAACAGAAACCGTCAAAAAAAACTATTCACCTGTACTACCATGTCCACCACTACCACGTACAGTGTCAGATAATCTTTCCGACGCTTCAAAATGTACTGGGACAAGCTGAGCAAAAACTAACTGGGCAATACGATCACCATGCTGCACTACATGTCTAATCTTCGGGGATACTGTATACATGGTAACAAAAAGCTCACCACGATAGTCAGCATCCACCGTACCAAAGGTAGTCAGCACTCCCTTCGAAGAAAGGCCACTGCGTGGTCGTATCTGCACATCTATTCCTGGTTGAACTGCTAATGCAATGCCTGTAGGGATTCGGGTTGGTTCTTGCCCAATCTGAACTGATCCTCCTGGCAAGTAAGCATACAAATCATACCCACTTGCAGACTCCGAAAACGATCGTGGGATGGCAGAACCATCATTCAACAAGTGAACTTCAACTTTTTCCAAATTCTTCACACTACCTAAATAAATCGTTCTGCGGATCCCTAAGCACATCTTGCATAGTTGCTTCCTCATCAGATTGATAAGAAAAACCACGTACGACAACTGCAGGGATTCGACTTATATTACCTTTCACAAGCTCTGCCGCAGATGCGATCTCATCCGCAACACAAAGTGATTGGACTAGAAACTCATGACCATGAGGGTCTACTTCACCTATGTAAGAAGTTACAGGGTTCATACCTGCGATACCTACGGCAACATCTACTTGTGATTCACGCCAAGGCCTACCAAATGTATCTGAAATAATCACTGGAATATCAAATCCTAGATCACGAAAACTTCTACGAATCGTTCTAGCACTTTCATCAGGATCCTCAGGTAGCAAAACAACTCTATCGTGAGCCCCGCTACTTGATTGATCTATTCCACTATTTGCACAAACAAACCCATGATTTGTTTCAGTTATCAAAACAGGACCAACTTGCCTGACAATTCTTTTAGACTCATTTAAGACAACTTCAACTACTCTAGGATCTTTATCCCAAGCCTGGGCATAGCGTTGAGCAAAAGCATTAGGCTCAATGGTATCAAGATCTATAACCCTTCCCTCCGCCTTAGAAACCACTTTTGATGTGATAATGACAATGTCTCCATCCTCTAGGCTTATATTCCTCGAAAGAAGAGCATCCACCACAAGTTTCGCCAGATCATCTCCTTCCCGAATTTCGGGAAGTCCCTGAATTCCAAAGATACTTAATGAACCCTCAAGCATTACGTACAACCAAAACTAACAAAATCTCTTCTAGCACTATAAACCTACGACACGGATACTTGTTTGCGTTTTGTGAAGACGATTTAAATTGATCAACAGTGAGGTAAGTACCTCTACATACCTACTGTTAGACAGTGCACCACCGTCCAAACCACGTACACCATCGATTTGATTAGCTAGCTCAATAACAATTTCCTTAGCATCGAAATCGTCACCACATACAAGTACATCAGATTCTACGGGTTTGCCTAATTCCATTAATTTTTCTGCACTCATATTCTGAAAGGCGGACACTACACGAGAATGAGGAAGCGCTAATGCAGCTTCCTCAGCAGCACTATTTCCTGGGACTGATTGAGCAACCGCACCAACACCCTTAACAAAGTTCAGAGGTGCTACGACGTTACAAACAATGACATCCCTGAGATCGTCAGCCAGTATTGAAAGGGTTTCTTCCTGACCAGCATAAGGAAAAGTCAGAAAAACAACGTCTGCATCAACTACAGCATTTTTGTTAGAGCCACCATCCACTTTTGCACCAGGAACATCTGACAAAATCCTTGCAGCAACCTCTTTCCCTCGTTCATCTGTCCTTGAACCGATCATGATTTCGTGTCCAGCAGTTGCCATTCGTAGGGCAAGGCCAATTCCTTCAGGGCCAGTCCCACCAACAAAAGCTATCTTTTTATTACTCATACGTAGAGTGTATCAGTAGGTTGTCATCAACAGCCACAAAGCTAATGAAGAGCTCTGGTATACTCAATAGTCTCGGAGGAAATGTGAATTCACGCTTACTGCGTAACGGACTTGTTTGGCTTGTTGTAATTGGAGCTGTAATAGCTATTGCCTATTTTATTTTTGGCGGCGGTGAAGATGTTGAAACAATCGCGTTCGGAGAGGTGGTGGAAGAGATTAAAAAGGGTGAAGTTGAGTCTCTTACAGTTAATGGAAAAGATTTAGAGGTACTATATTTCTCAACAGATCCAGAAGTGGAAAACATTAAGAAAACCGAAATCTCTGAACGCACTGACATCGTAACCTATCTAACAGATGAAGGTATTGCTATTACAGGCGCGCAGAGCGGGAAACCAAATGCAGTCAATCTGATTTTAAAAGAAAGTGGACGCTCGGGCTGGCTAAATATCTTTTTGAACCTATTGCCATTTTTGATTTTTGGGCTCTTCTTGATACTTATCCTTCGTAATGCTCAAGGATCCAACTCTCAGGCTATGAGCTTCGGGAAAAGCAAGGCTCGACTATTTGGTGGCTCAAAAGTAACAGTTACCTTTTTGGATGTTGCGGGAGCAGATGAGGCGAAAGAAGAACTTGTGGAAGTTGTTGAATTTTTAAAATTTCCAGAAAAGTTTTCTGCTTTAGGAGCAAAAATCCCTAAAGGGGTACTACTAGTAGGCCCGCCAGGAACAGGAAAAACTCTTCTGTCGAGAGCTGTAGCAGGCGAGGCAGGAGTTCCCTTCTTTAGTATATCTGGTTCAGAATTCGTAGAAATGTTCGTTGGTGTTGGAGCGAGTCGGGTAAGGGATCTTTTTGAACAAGCTAAAAAGAACTCACCGTGCATCGTTTTCGTTGATGAAATTGATGCGGTGGGACGACAGAGAGGTGCTGGCCTAGGTGGCAGCCATGACGAAAGAGAACAGACCTTAAATCAAATTCTTGTAGAAATGGATGGGTTTGATACTGGCACGAACGTGATTATCCTAGCTGCAACAAACCGTCCTGACATTCTAGATCCTGCACTTCTTCGTCCTGGGCGATTCGATAGGAAAGTAATTCTAGACGCGCCAGATGTAAAAGGACGAGAGGCAATTTTGAACGTTCATATGAAAGGTAAACCTTTCGACGAGGATGTTGTTCCAGGAACAATCGCGAAAAGTACGCCAGGTTTCAGTGGAGCAGACCTTGCCAACCTAGTAAATGAAGCCGCAATTTTAGCTGCTAGACGCAACAGAAAAATTATATCAATGGATGAATTTGAGGAGGCGGTGGATAGGGTTATTGCTGGACCAGAGCGAAAAAGCCGGGTAATGAACGATCATGAGAAAAAGCTAACCGCTTATCATGAAGGTGGCCACACAGTACTCGCACACTTTTTAGAGCACCATGACCCACCACATAAAGTAACAATCGTTGCTAGAGGTATGGCAGGAGGATACACAAGATTCTTGCCTGATGAGGAAGCTCACTATAGGACACCAAAAATGTTCAAAGATCAGTTGAGTGCTGCTCTCGGCGGACTTGTTGCCGAAGAAATTATCTATGGTGAGTCTTCTACAGGGCCATCAAGTGACCTCGAACAGGTTACGCAAATAGCCCGGTCAATGGTTACAAGATGGGGGATGAGTGAACAGCTTGGACCTCGTACGTTTGGAAAAAACGATGAGATGGTCTTTTTAGGAAATACAATCTCTGACTCCCGTAATTACAGCGAAAAAATTGCGGAACAGATTGATGAAGAAGTACGTTCCATAATTGCAGAAGCGCACACAAGAGCAACAGAACTACTCACAAAACATCGTGATTTACTGGATAAATTAGTAGATGTATTGATGGAAGAAGAGACTATGGAGGGTGAACACCTAACCCGATTACTTGATAGTAATCCTGAAGACCCTTGGCCACCAGATGATCTGAAGCCAAAAGATCCTGGACCGACATCTTCACCAGAAGACGAAGGTGATACGAGTACACCTACATTCGAACCCGTAATAAAACCTGGATTAGCTTGGGAGGGTGGCAATACAAACACAAGTGTGAATTCGTAAAACCTTTTTTGAAAATCCTTTGACCGAAAGGCTTTATGGTTCGTACACTTTCATGTGTGCCTAGGAGGAAAACTAGTGGAAGCAATAGTTAAAACGGATGGTAGGCAATTTTTTCTAACCGAAGGCCAAGAATTCGACGTCGGTAGTATTCCTGGAGAACCAGGCGATATTAGAGAATTTGAAGTTCTCATGTTGATTGATGGGGATAACATTGTTGTGGGAACGCCAATTGTTGAAGGAGCAAAAGTACGAGCTAAAATAGAAGCTCATGGAAAAGGTAAGAAACTCCGGTTTATGAAATTTAAAAATAAGACGCGATACCGTCGAAGACTCGGACATCGCCAGCAATTGACACGTCTTGTTGTAGAATCAATTGAAGGAAGCACTAACTAATGGCACATAAAAAGGGAATGGGTAGTTCCAAGAACGGACGAGATAGTAACTCTCAACGTCTTGGAATCAAACGCTTTGGCGGCGAATTTGTACAGCCAGGTGCAATAATCTTAAGACAAAGAGGAACGAGATTTTATCCAGGCGCCGGAGTCGGAGTAGGGCGTGATCACACAATCTACGCAAAAGTAGAGGGAGCGGTTCAATTTGCCCCCTATGCCAAGGGAAGACGTAAAAAAGTAAGCGTTGTCCCAGAAGAGGCTTCTGAATGAAATCGGATTTACACCCAGACTACATTGATGCAGTGGTAACCTGCTCCTGCGGAAGCAGCTTTGAAACGCGTTCTACTAAGGAAAGTTTGCACGTTGATGTCTGCAGTTCATGTCACCCATTCTTCACTGGAGAGCAAAGAATTGTTGATACAGCCGGTCGTGTTGAACGATTCCAACAGCGCTATTCAATCACAGGTGATGGTTCGAACTAAATAGGCACTTCTGCCAGATATTGGTGGACAACACATTGAACAGACCTAAGTCACAACAAGATATCTACTATGGCGGCCAAGCCGTTATAGAAGGCGTGATGATACGTGGCCCTGAACACATGGCTATTGCAATACGAAACCCTGAAGGAACCATCACAAAACATACTGAACAACTCAAAGGGATTGCAACTGGCAGGCTCCGAAATCTGGCATTTATACGCGGAATCCTAGTCCTTTGGGAAACACTTTCTTTAGGCACACGCGCTCTTTTATTTTCTTCCAAAATTGCCTACGCAGAAGAAGAAGAAAATGGCGAAACAGTGGAATTCCCCGCAAAGGCTCGCTGGGGCTCTATGTTGATTTCGCTAGCTATGGTTACAGGTATCTTTTTTGTAGCCCCAGTTCTCATTAGCAATCTTCTTGAACTAATCAATTTGCCACACGCAGTAATCGTAATAACAGAAGCACTACTTCGAATAATTATGTTCATTGGATACATAGCTCTTATTAGCCTAATGCCTGATATCAAACGTGTTTTTCAATACCACGGGGCTGAACATATGACCATACATGCTTACGAAAACGGCAAACCTATCGATATCAAAAACATCCGCTCATTCCCAAAGGAACATACACGATGCGGAACAAGCTTTTTATTAGTCGTCATTGTTTTGGCTTTGGTAATATTCATTCTTTTTGATTTACTTGTAGATGAAGGACTTATCATACGTATAATTTCCCGGATTATACTTCTACCGCCTATTGCAGCATTAAGTTATGAAATTTTGAGAATCGGTGCTCGCTTTGAACATACGAAACTTATAAAGATCTTATTCACACCTAATATAGCTCTACAGAAACTAACTACACGTTCACCAGAAGACGCACAAATAGAGGTGGCAATCGAAGCACTCAATTTAACTTTAGACATCACTAGAGAAAAAAGCCTAGAGTAATGCAGCAGGACGGAAGATAAAATGGCATCCAGCTATCAAGTAGGGGATTTTGAAGTCTCAATTGTCTCAGATGGTTATTTAAGATTAGATGGAGGGGCGATTTTTGGACTCATTCCCAGAATTTTATGGGAACCTGTTATTGGAAGGAACAACATAGACGATGAATATCGTATACCGCTCGGCCTAAACTGCATGGTTGTGCGCCACAACAATGAGATCCTTCTTATAGAAACTGGTATGGGAAATAAACACGACGAGCGAACACGTAACCGCATCTATCCTGGAGATTATGGGCACCTACTAGAAGAGTTGGAGGCAATTGGTATATCCAGAAATGATGTGACTGCCGTTGCAAACACGCATTTACATACTGATCACTGCGGTTGGAACACAATTGAAGAAAATGGGGAAATTATCCCTACATTCCCAAATGCTCGCTACTTCGTACAATCTGGCGAATATAAGGCCGCGATCAACCCGAATGATCGAACCCGTGCAACTTATCTTGAAGAAAATTTCAAGCCACTTTATGAAAGTGGACAACTTACTTTAGTCGAAAACGCAGACACAATTATTCCAGGGATCACATTCCTACCAACTCCAGGTCATACTGAAAACCATGCTTCAGTATTATTGGAATCCAAAGAGGAATCAGCAATATATACCGGTGACTTAGTTCATCATGAGGTGCAAATGGAACGTGACGCCTGGATTTCAGCATTTGATATTCTTCCCCTCATAAGTTTGGAAACTAAAAGACAAGTGGCAGAACGCGCAATAACTGATAATGCACTTCTCATTTGCGTTCACAACACTTATCCAGGTGTCGGAAGACTGATTCAAATGGAAAATGGACGTAAAAAATTTATAACAGAACTTGCAACAAACGATATAAACAAAGACGATCAAAGTTGATTTTTCCATAAAGGACCTAACATGACAGGCGTACCAAATATTCCAATGCAACCAAGAAGAGCACCAAAACATGCTGGTGTGATAGAAATTAACCTTGGAGACGAATGGCGGGGCGTCTACGAGGAAGGGGAACCACCAGAAGGGACACCGGTTCTTTTTGCTATTGGCATCTTGGTAAAAAAAGATAAAGGCCTCTTGGTTAAAAAAATAACTGCAGACCGATGGAGTATTCTTGAGGGAATTCCAGAAAAAGATGAGTCAACTGACGCCTTTCTTAAAAGAATTGCAGAGGAACATGCAGGCGTTTCCACGAACAAAATTTTAACCTTAGGTCATGACAACTTGAAAGCTACAAGACACAACACCGAATATGAATTAGGTACACAAGCTGTTCGTACATTTTCACTTGTAATTGCAGAAACAGTCGGGCAGATACCTGAGGATTCTGAGTACACAAGGAGGAGAGTCCCGCTCAGTGAATATGCGGTAACAGTTAGACAACGATATCCCGAATTTACAAAACACCTTGGAAAAGCTCTCGATCAGTACGTAATAATGCGAGCTAAAAATGAGATTTAAGATAACGATATTCTTATAAAAAAAGAGGGCGGGAAAACCCGCCCTCTTTTTAATTAAATCTTATTTTTATCACTGCTCAGAGCCATGAGTAACTATACGTTCAGTTAACCGAGAAACCATAATGGCCTCGCGGTCCTTTGGCATCGTTATATAACCAACATCAGGGACAAGCTCTCCAAGATTATTAAGGTAGTATTCGAGGAATCCGTACACGGCAGGGTTATCCAAAAGAGATGCACGTGTATATATATAGAGAGGTCGTGATAACGGCGTATACGTTCCACTAAGTGCGTTCTCAAATGTAGGCTCGATACACCCATCACCATTATCAATCTGTACCGCTATTAGTTCGCTACCTGCACCTACATAATAGGCAAAACCAAAATAGCCAATCGCATAAGGGTCTGATGCGATACCGAGTGTAAGCACATTATCATCTTCTGAAGGCGTTCCATCAGCTCGATGAGTATGCTCTTTTTCTTTTTCAAACTTCTCAATAATTATCTCATTGAAATAATCGAACGTTCCAGAATCAGCACCCGGGTAGAAAGCAACAATATCTTTGTTTGGCCAATCTGAACGAATATCACTCCACTTCTTGGCACCACCAGCACGAAATGCATAATTTAGCTCCTTAACAGTCATGCACTGCGCCCAAGTGTTCTCAGGGTTAATCATTACTGTTAATGCATCAATCGCTACTTCCAATTCAATAACATCATTAATACCTTCTTCGACACATGCCTCAACTTCCTTATCTTTCATAGCACGCGAAGCGTCACTAATGTCAGTCTCACCCCGACAGAACTTCTCAAATCCCCCTCCAGTTCCTGAAAAAGCAACGTTTACACGTACCTTGGAAACTTTGCTGAATTCCTCTGCAACTGCCTCAGAAATAGGAAATACTGTCGAAGAACCATCAATACGAACTTCACCTTTTAGAGAAGCATATTTTGCATCATCACTCGAACCACTGTTAGTACTTGATAATGCAACTTCTCCATCAGAGGTATCACCACAGGCAAAAAAAAGCAGAACCACAATTGTTAAAATTGTCGTCAACATAACGAAACTTCTCTGCATTCGAAAATGTGCACTTTTTTTAACTTTCATTTATTAACTTATTTCCTTTTATTAATTTTATTCTTCCGAACGAACATATAAGAAATTTATTAACACATCATTAACAATAGTTAGAAATTCTTGGAATAAGTATTACAAAGCCACTTATGTAATATTCTTTTTGTACTTTTGCCAAAAAATATACACGCACTATAAAAATTATGTCTAGTAATTTCGTCGGAGTTGGATTACGATCTCTGTGGAGGTTCTTATGAGCGAAAATTACTGGCAACGTATCAGAGAAAATCAAGTTAACAGACGAAATTTTTTAAAGGTAGGTGCAGCTACCGGAGTTGGGCTGGGGGCATTTTCCCTCGTAGGATGTGGGGACGATGCCGATGAATCTTCGGACAGTGGATCAGGATCAGGTAAACCCGTTCGTGGTGGAACCTTAAATGTTGTAAAAGGACAGGTTGATGAAGGCATTGACCCGGGCCTTAAGGTAATCAATAACGTTGATATACTCGCGCGTATCTACAACCACACTCATTTGTACAAGGTTTCAACAAATGAATTCCTCCTAGATGCTTCGACATCAATGGAACAACCAGATGCCCAAACCATAACTTTTAAATTAAGAGATGGAATGACTTTCCATGCTGATGGCAGTGCAGTCACTGCAGAACATGTCGCTTTTTCTTGGCAAAGGTTCCCGGAACTTTTGGAAAACCAAGGTTCACAAGTAAATGCCGCAAACTGGGGTTTTATTGACTCAGTGGATGCTGTTGATGATTCAACGGTACGAGTTAATTTGAAGGCACCCTCTGCGTCAGCACCAGTACTGATGGCTTCTACTCCTTTCGGTATTGTAAATAAGGCTCAGGTACTCGCCAGCGCAAACAATAATGTTCAGGAAGAAGATGCTGGTGCTGGACCCTACATTATTACCAGGCGAAACGCGACTGGTGTGAGCCTGGCGCGTTATCCTGACTACTACAAACACAAGAATCCTTCGAATCACTTCGTTGAAGATGGACCTTACATCGATACGCAAGAAACACGTGTGATCGTTGATCGTGCCGCAATTAAAGCAGCATTCCTCGCCGGAGACATCGATTATATGCCAACTATTAACGATCGCCTCGAGTTCGAAGAATTCACAGGTCTTGATTTTGCCAAGGCGGCAGAGGTAGGTTCTACAGAGGCAAGGCTTCTTGCATTCGATAATATAAAGTTCACAGATAAGCGTGCCCGTGAAGCAATTTCACTCGGGATTGACTATGAGGGTCTTATCCGAACGGTTTATGCTGGCGACGGTATCTATGATGGCCCGATTGGACAAGCGCTTAAGGAAATGGCACTTGACCAGAAAACGCTTAAATCTTATCGGAAATATGATCCTGCAGAAGCTAAGAAAAAATGGGAAGCTGCAGGTTCACCCTTGGACAAAATCCGTATTGAGTGCAACCAAGATCCACGTTCAACTTCATTGGGTGAATTTGTGGGACAAAGCCTGGAGAAATCTCTTGGAGTTGAGACCGAAGTACTCGTCCATGACATTTCCACTTGGGTAGCCCGTGCCCGAGAACCACAGAAGCAGTGGGAGCTGTTTGTCGTTCCGTATGGCGCCAGCACAACGCCGGAAATCTATAGCATGACTATGATGAATCCAAACGCGTTCGCAGGTGTTTCATGGAGCTTTGGAATGGATCAGCCTGATGCTGGCATAGTAGCTGATGCACAAAAAATTGTGGACCTAGTTGAAGCCCAATCTGCAGAGGTCGATCCTGAGGCTAGAATAGAAAAGCTTCATGAATTACAGCGCTTTATCCTAGACAACGTCCTCGTTGGCATTAATATGCCGGTTCCAGGTCACTCGTATATCGTCTATAACAAACGATTGCGTAATTTCCCTGAAGATGACTACTTGCTAGGTTCGCTTTTTATGCGTAATCATGACATGTGGATCGCCTCCTAAGAAAACTTTAGAGAGTTGATTCCTCTGGAAGGTTCTAGCTGATGCAAGCCTACGTTCTGCGTCGACTAATCGCGATTCCTTTTATGCTAATTGGAATCACGCTACTCTTATTTTTCCTTCTTTTTCTACGCCCAGGCAACGCTGCATTAACAAATTTTGGGTTAGTTAATCCCGATCAAGCCTGCGAAAAAGGCGAGCGTGGAACATATCAGTCGACCGGTTCAGGTTGTGAAGGTGGCCTTGCAAAATTAGAAAAGGAATATGGTCTTGATAGGCCTTTCTTTGTGCAATACGGAGATTGGGCAATTCATGCCGTTCAAGGGGACTTAGGCCTCTCGCTCAAGAATCGGCGTTCTATTAGTGCACAAATTGGCGAACGTCTCCCAACGACTATTGAAATTGGATTACTCACTATTCTCATTTCCACATTAATTGGGGTTCCCGTTGGCATAATTTCTGCTATTCGCCCAGGAACTCTGCTTGATGGAACATTACGTATTACTACAATTCTTGGTATATCTATACCTAATTTTTGGATAGGCACCTTAGCACTCACACTACCAGCGCTATGGTGGGGGTGGACCCCCTTAGCAAGAAATTATGTAGATTTTGTCGATTCTCCCCTAACTAACTTAAGTATCGTTATTTGGCCAGCTCTTGTTCTTGCAATCGGAAGTGCAGCCTATGTAGCCCGTATAGTCCGATCATCTATGTTAGAAACTCTTTACTCTGATTTCACACGCACTGCTAGAGCGAAAGGGCTTACAGAACGGATTGTTGTCTTACGACACGTATTCAGATCATCAATGATCACAGTCCTGACCGTAATTGGCGTGCAATTGGGAGCAATCTTGGGCGGATCTGTTATTGCTGAGCAGATTTTCGCAGTTCCTGGCTTAGGATTGCTTATCTTTGAAGCAATCATGGGCATTGACTACACCCTCGTACTGGGGGGGATGACTATGTTTGCGCTTATGTTTATGCTCGTTACCCTGGCAGTCGATCTTTTATATACAGTTGTTGATCCGAGAATTAGGTATTAATTATGTCAGAAATTTCTAATTCCAACGAAACTCCACCGCTATACGAACTACAAGTTATTCGACCAAAACGCCGTTTTGAAGGAATAAGAACATTTTGGAGACAACAACGTCTCGGCTCCTTTGGAGCCTTGATTATAATATTTGTTGTATTTGGTGCAGTGGCTGCTCCAATTCTTCACACTAGTGACCCAAGAGAATTTGGCGAAAATATTCTGGTAGGTCCTTCAGGAGAAAATTGGTTTGGTACCAACCGTGATGGCCGTGACGTCTGGAGCCGCGTACTTTATGGCGGCCGTGTTTCTCTAAAAATAGGACTCGCAACTGTACTTCTTACTATCCTAGGAGGAACTTTAATTGCACTAATTGCGGGTTATTTAGGTGGAGTTTTTGATTTTATTCTTAGTCGTATGGGAGATGTATTAATAGCTTTCCCATCAATTTTATTTGCACTTACTTTACGAGCTTCAATAGGCGAGGACATGCCTGGCCTAGGTTCGTTCTTACCAGCAGATGAATTACTTCTTGTAGTAGCAATTTGTGTAGTATTTACTCCAGTCATCTTTCGTATCATGCGCGGTAATGTGCTTGAACAAAGAAATACCACTTACGTGGAAGCCGCACGGGTGATTGGCGCTCCAGAATTTAGAATTATGCTCCGTCATATCCTGCCTAACTTAATAGGCCTAATGATCATTGTGACTAGCACTACATTGCCAGCAGCTATCTTAACTGAATCAGGTCTCTCTTTTCTTGGAGTCGGGGTAGACATTGGCACACCATCCTGGGGAGCTGATTTATCAGGTAACGCCCGCGTTTACTTTTCACGAGCACCTTGGATTGCTATCTTTCCAGGACTTGCTCTGAGTGTAACGGTTCTTGCATTCAATCTATTAGGAGATGCCTTAAGAGATGCACTTGACCCTCGACTTCGAGGACAAAGATAGCCATCCGTCTAAATTTTCATATAAATTTCTAATGTGAACTAGAAACTTTTGAAGATTTTTCAAGGAAAGCAAGCCATAAACCTTTAGAACAGCTAAACTTCGTGTGACCACTTATAGTGTGGTCACTTTAAAACCAGAAAGAGGTGTGCTATGGCTGGCCCTTTAACAGATGTGGTAGTTCTAGATCTCACACAAGAAATTGCTGGACCATACGCTACTAAATTGTTTGCTGATTTTGGAGCAGAAGTCATCAAAGTGGAACCTCCCGGCGGAGATTCATCCCGACAATTAGGACCGTTTCCAGAAGAAGAAAAACACTTGGAAAAAAGCGGAACCTTTTTTTACTTCAATACAAATAAGCGCTCAATTGCTATTGATCTCGAAAGTGAGGGTGGCAAAGAAGTCTTCTGGCGATTAGTAGACCGCGCAGATGTAATTGTCGAGAGCTACCAACCCGGACGGATGAAAGAACTCGGTATTGATTGGGAAGCGATCTCTCAAAGGAAACCTGGATTACCCTTAGTCTCAATTACCAACTTTGGACAAACAAGCCCATATAAGGACTATAAAGGAACGGACTTGGTCCTTTACGCATACGCAGGTGAGATGTATTCAACAGGCTTGATAGATAGAGAACCTGTGAAAATGTATGGCACAGCGGCCCTTGTTCAGTCTGGCTCTGCAGCAGCTACTGCGATTATGGGAGCAGTCATGATGGGGCGATGGCAAGGAGTCGGGCAACATGTAGATTTTTCCATCGCCGACAGCCATCTAGTTGGTGTCGATCGAAGACATGCGACCGTAATGGGCTATCAGTTCTCAGGACGAACAACTCTTAGAGCACCAGCAAGTGGAACTCGACTTCTCGGAGGGGTTTACCCGTGCCAAGATGGCTGGGTCGACCTCGATGGAGGAGGAGCACGTTTCCATCGTTCAGCTAGACAATTCCTAGGCCATCCTGAATGGCTTGAGGATCCTAAGTGGGATGACCCTAGCATTCACCAAAACCCTGAAATAATCGAGGAATTTAATGCTTATTTCTATGTGTGGCTTATGGAACATACAAAAAGAGAAATATGGGAACGGGCACGTGACGCTCGAATTTTGTGCGGCCCACTATTCACCATTGAAGAAGTTTTTGAAGACGAAAACTTTAGAGAACGTGGGGTTTTCCAGAAAGCTTCGCACTCCTTTTTAGGAGATTTCGAATTCCCAGGAAGACCCTTTATTTTAAGTGACTCACCTTGGGAATATAGACGACCGGCACCGCTGCTAGGAGAGCATAGCGCAGAAATTCTAGATGAATGTGGGTTTACCACCAAAGAGGTTTCGCGCTTAGCAATTTCTGGTGCCGTGGGAGTACGCGTATGACAGCACAACTACCACTTGAAGGAATACGAGTCTTAGATTTAGGCGGAGTGTGGGCTGGAACTTTCTCCACTCTTTTACTAGCTGACCTTGGTGCGGAAGTCCTAAAACACGAAAATCAATTTGTTTTTCAACCTAACACGAGGGCAGTGCCAGGACCAAATATTCCGCCTCAAATGACCCAAGCCGGTCCTGGATGGATCACAGGTTTTCCGAACAGTGAACCTGGGCCAAGACCTTGGAATTACCACCCGATGTTCGTAAGCTTATATCGAAATAAACGAAGTTTCACACTGGACATTCGGAATGAAAAAGGTCATGAAATACTCGGTGAGCTAGCTAAAATTTCTGACGTTGTTATAGAAAACAGCGCGGTTGGGACAATGGAAAAGCTAGGCGTATCTTACGAATGGTTGAAGGAATTAAATCCTGGTATTGTTTTTCTTCGTGCACCTGGATACGGATTAACTGGGGAATATGTAGCTGCTCGGACAATGGGTTCACATCTTGAAGGTGTAATTGGACACCAATTGTTGCGTGGATACAGAGATGAAGGACCTGATAGCAATTCGGCCATCTTCTCAGCGGACTATATAGCTGGGACACAGATTGCCTTTGCGATTATGTCCGCAATTTGGCAACGTAAGAAAACGGGAAAAGGGCAATTTATCGAAATGGCCCAAGCTGAAAATGCCATCGCTATGTTTGCTCAAGGCTACATGCAATACGCATTGCAAGGCAATGAACCAGAGAGGGTAGGTAACCGTTCGATTTATCCACAAGAATCGCCGACAGGAATCTACCCCTGTATGGCTGAAGAAGCCGGCGATCCTGCCCAAGGAAATGATCGTTGGATAGCAATTTCAGTTAGTAACGATGAGGAATGGCAAATTCTTGTGAATGAAATGGGTAGTCCAGACTGGGCAAAGGATCCCGAATTGGATAGCTGGGAAGGCAGATATTCCCAACACGATGAGTTAGATCAGAAGATCTCTGCTTGGACAGAAGGATTTTCAGATTACGAACTGTTCCATCGATTGCAAAAGGCTGGAGTTCCTGCAACACCTGTGCTTGATGCTTCACGCGTTCCAACAGATGCACATGTCCAAGAAAGGGAGCTATACTCCCCTCAAAAACTGCAGGACCCCATTGGTGAATTTCCGTTCCCAACACCATTGTTTGATTTTCCTGCAGCAGAAGGCGGAATCCGGAGACCACCAGTTGCCATGGGACAAGACAATGAATACGTCTACCGAGAGCTACTAGGCATTACAGATGAGGATTGGAATCTTTTAGAAGCCGAAGGACATATAGCAACAAAATTTGACGATTCGCTAATGTAAAAACGAGCTCATTTAAATAACTGACTGGAGAAACTTTGCCAATAAATTTCGCAGGAAATAAAGCATGTTACTTGTCAAAAGTACTTAGCTTTTTTTATAAAAATGACCAGAGACTCGACGGCCAACAGCCATTTTGCAATAGTTGCTACAGTATTTCATACCCTTTTTCCCGGCTGGCGTAACCAAGGGAACTTCGTGATCACATCCATTTAAGTTCACTTCACTTCTATGATTCTCACATTGGGTATACGTGATCCCATCATAAACATCACGTGCAATTAATGCCCAACACCACCCAATCCAATTTTTAAGGTTTATGGCTGGCTCAATTCGTTTTTTCCCAACTCTTTTAGTAGAACTACGATTTGCTTTACCTGATTCACCCGAATGCTCTTCAATCTTCAGATCGATCAATTCCAGCAAAGACACATGTTCATCAGCTAGTTGAGCTTTAAATGCAGCGTCACCGATATTTTCCCACTCGCTATACCAGTCACCCAAACTTTTCTCGACGTACCCAGAACCATGCACATCATTAGAAAAGAAATCACCATAATTCTCGCTGAACATCTCCACCACATCTTTAAAATCCACTTTTTTTGAATCGATTCCCACAACCACCTTAAATTCATAACCTGGGAGTCTTATCCTTTCGCAAGTTGAAATGACTCTTCCTACCCATCTATGCATATCAAGATGGTAGTGATTGGGTTCTTTAGGAAACCGATCAATTTGCCAAGTATCAGACTCCGTAACATCACTATCACTCGGCCTAATAAGCAGATATTTGGACAGAGCACTACTAGGACCTATATCAGTACTAACGATCCCTCTTTTTGCATAAGCAAGGCGGGATCGGTAATCAATAATGCCATCGGGGCGAACAAAAAAACCGGTTGGAGGAAAGTATTCAAACTTATGAATGCGAACCATTGTTTTATCGTAACTAGATACTTGATTTTATGCAGATAAAAAAGGCTACAGATTTTCGGGAATTAAAAAATGGGAAATTGGTACGTCCTTGAGGAATTTAGGTAGAACATTACAAAAATATGCATTCATATTCTGAATTGCATGAGGCTCATTTAAATCAACTTTACTAAGAACTAAAATCGGTAATTCTGAAAAATATTTACTCAGAAATTGTATATTTTCCCAATGAACAACTTCTGCCTGGTCTGGAAATCCACTTATAACGAGAAGAGCTAAATCTAATTTACGCTGCTCAATAGCTTCTATTGTTAACAATATATGATTGAGTGTCCCTAAATCTGGCCTAGCAACAAGAATTATCTGAGCATCAATTCGTTGTGCATAATCGGCCATATTCTTTGAATCAGTAATCGGTACCAACAAGCCACCAGCTCCCTCAAAGAAACTGATGTCGTGATCTACACTTACAGAAAGACTTTTTTTTACGATCTGGTCAAAATCTATAATCGCTTCACTGCGTCGAGCTGCTATCGAAGGTGCTAAAGGTTCAGGATAAGTAGAGAAAGTGGCAATTGTCACATCCTCTGGTAAGAAGTTTTTATAAAAAGCTTCATCTCCATTCAACTCAGGTGAAACAGAGCCCGTTTGCATTGGTTTCACAAGCGCAGTTGTACGTTCTTTAGAAACCATGAAGGCTAACCAACTGGCAGCAACTGTTTTTCCAACATCTGTATCTGTGCCAGTTATAAAAAAAATATCACTCATATTCAGTACCAAACGACCAATTCTTCACAGCATCTAACACTTTATCTATATCTTCCTTATCAAATTTCGCATTTAGATTAAATCTAATACGAGAAGTACCTTCAGGGACTGTTGGCGGTCTAATGGCTTTTGCCAAAATACCTGCATTCCGAAGATGTTTTTCGACAGATAATGCTTGTACAGCTTCCCCTACGATCATAGGGATAATTTGTGTCTGCGAATTAGAGACCGAAAAACCAGCTTCGACAAGACCAGACCGTAAATATTCAGAAAGTTCAACTATTTGCGAACGCCTTTCAGGCTCAGCTACGACTTTTTCAAGCGCAACTAAAGCAGCACCTACTGCACTGGGAGGAAGAGCCGTATTAAAAATAAAAGACCGCGAACGATTTTTTAAATACTCAACTACTGTTGAAGGACCTGTAACAAATCCGCCTACAGAGCCCAGTGCCTTCGAAAAAGTCCCGACAATTATTGTTTCGCCAGGATCAATTGAAAAATGATCGAACGCACCACCGCCAGATTTACCCAACACACCTGTAGCATGTGCTTCATCAACAATTAGCACAGCTCCGTGTTTTCTTACGATCGCATGCAACTTGGGCAAATCGACAAGATCACCATCCATACTAAAGACCGTTTCCGTAACCACAAATTTCTGCTTGGGCCCTGCTTCAGATAACAATTGCTCTAAATGTGCTAAATCTAAATGGCGATAAACTACTGTTTCTGCACGAGATAATCTAGTCCCATCAATAATCGAAGCATGATTCAACGAATCACTGAAAACAATATCTCCTGGTGAAGTTAATGCACTGATAACACCAATATTCGCAAGATATCCTGCGCTGTACAGCAATGCAGAAGAACACTTTTTTAAAGCCGAAATGCTTTCTTCAAGTTGGTCGTGCAAAGGGGTTGATCCGACCAATAAGCGCGATGCAGCAACACTCGTACCGTACGTTTCAGTAGCTTCAACTGATGCTCTGATCAGTGCTGGGTCAGTTGCTAAGCCCAAATAATTGTTAGAGGTAAAATTTAAAAGAGTATCACCTTCAAGAACAATCTTTTTCTTCTGCCCACTATCTGGCGTCAGAATTCTTCTCCTTAAATCGCGATTTGCTAAATCCTCTAGCTCTTCCTGAAGACGAGGTAACAAAGATGATTTAGGCTGGGAGAATTCTGTAGATTCCATTTCGCAAAGCCTCCGTCATTTGATCGATTTCGTCCTCTTCAATTGATAGAGGTGGCATAAGTACAATAACGTCTCCTAATGGCCTGATAAAAAGCCCCTCATCTCGTACTGAAAGACAAATATCCCACGTAGCCTCATTGTTAGGCAGCAATGGCTCTCGGGTTTCCTTATTAGCAACTAATTCGATACCTACCATGAGACCTTGCTGACGAATTTCACCTACATTCGGATGATTAGCAATTCGATCCTCAAGCAAACTCGCAAGCAGACTGGAACGCGTTTGTACCTTTTCAATGACCGTCCCATCAGCAAACAAGTCAATGCTAGCAATCCCAGCTGCACAACAAATCGGATTACCGGCGTACGTATGACCATGAAAAAGCTTCTTACTTTCTTCTCCATAAAAAGCATCATATATACGATCCGTTGTTACAGTTGCAGCTAATGGCAAATAACCACCTGTGATACCTTTCCCAAGCACCATTATGTCTGGAGTTACCTGCTCTAAATCACACGCAAACATAGCACCAGTTTTCCCAAAACCAGTGGCGACTTCATCAGCAATGAGAAGGATGTCGTATTGATCACATAAATACCTGATCGCACGAAGATGGTCATCAGGAGAAACAATGATTCCAGCAGCACCCTGAACACGTGGTTCAATAATGAGTGCTGCGATCTCACCTGCATGTTGTTCTAACAACGGACGCAATTGAGCTGCACAATCACTACTACACATAGCGCTATCCGCACAAACAGAACACCGATAGTGATAAGAGTTAGGGAAACGCACCGGTTCAAATAAAAGTGGCTTGTAAATATCGCGAAACGGACCCTCACCGCCAACGCTAACTGCCCCTACTGTATCTCCATGATATGCCATCTCCAGAGCTACAATTCGATTCCTTTCAGGATGACCTTGATTGGCCCAAAATTGAATTGCCATTTTAAGAGCAACTTCCACTGCAGACGCTCCATTTTCACTTAAAAAGATACGTCTTAGTTCAGTTGGAAGTATTGAGTTTAAGCGATCTGTAAGTTCAATCGCAGGTTCATGTGTAATACCTAGAAGAGTACTATGTTGTAATTTTGAAGCCTGTTCTTGGATGGCATTCACTATCTTTGGATGTGAGTGACCGTGCACATTTGCCCATATTGAAGCAACTCCATCAATATATTCCTTACCATCTGTATCTATTAAAAAATTCCCCTTCGCACGGGAAATGACAAGCTGAGGATCACGATCAAATCGAGCCATCTGTGTAAACGGGTGCCAAATTGAGTAATCAGACATATAACAATCCTAACCGTCTTCACAATTATGGACGTACATAGGAAAAAGAGAGACTATGTGTTCGTATGAATGAGACTTCCGCAAAAAGACTTTCGAAACTTGTGGCACAGGCAATGGAAACAAAAGAGCCTGATCGCAAAGATCTAGCATGGATCCTAACAACTCCTGATCTAGATGTACTAGAAATCGTTTCAGCAGTCGGGCAAGTAAGAAAAAAGTTTTTTGGCAACCGTGTAAAAATGAACTTTCTTCTCAATATTCAAAGTGGCCTCTGTCCTGAAGACTGTAACTACTGTTCACAGGCTCGAGATTCAGAAGCTCCGATCCCTAAATATACAATGGTGGAAGAATCAACTTTTTGCGATGCTGCCAATCTAGCACGAGATGTAGGAGCCACTAGATTATGTCTTGTAGCTAGTGGTCGAGGACCAAGTGAACGGGAAATCGATCAAGTGGTACATGGAATTGAAGCTGTCAAAAAGAACGATCCGGATTTAGAAATTTGTGCCTGCTTAGGACTTTTAGAAGCAGGGCAAGCCGAACAATTACATAAAGCTGGAGTTTTTGCATACAACCATAATTTGAATACCAGTGAAAATTTTTATGGTGATATATGCTCGACTCATACATTTTCAGATCGACAAGAAACCGTAGAACTTGCAAAAAGTGAAGGCCTCTCGCCCTGCTCAGGAGCACTATTTGGTATGGGCGAAGCCAATGAAGACATTCTTGATGCTAGCTACGCATTACGCGAACTTAATCCTGATTCAGTTCCCATAAACTTTTTAATTCCTATTGAAGGAACTCCATTAGCAAAACTAAACGAACTTACTCCTCAAAGATGCTTGCGAATTCTTTCTGTTTTCAGATTAATGTTCCCAGATCGCGAAGTGAGAATAGCTGGTGGCCGGGAAGTCCATCTTCGAACAATGCAAACATTAGGACTTCATTTAGCTAACTCGATTTTTATTGGTGATTACTTGACTACAAAGGGACAGTCAATTGAATCTGATTTAGAAATGATTAGGGATGCAGGATTCGAAATAGAAGGAAACGGTCCCTCAACTGAGCAGCTGTCCGGAAGAACTGAAATCCAGTTAAAACAATCCATACTCGACTAGCCGCCATTTTCCCTCTATCGTTTTAAACTAACTTCACCAATAGGAGCATTAAATGTCTACTGAATCAGTAATGGACCATCACCTCGACGCGTTGTTGGCAGAACCATTTGATATCGAAGAAGTAATGAAGGATTACACTGAAGATTCCACATTGATCACACCGAACGGTGCAGTCTCAGGATTAGATAATCTCCGCAGTTCCTTTGCTGGTTTTGCTGGCATGATGGCTGGCGATGGCCAATTTGATCTCACCCAGAAACATGTAGACGGAGAAATGGGCTACATTGCCTGGACACTCGAATCCAGCGCTGTAAGCGTACCTTTGGGATCAGATACCTTCTTAGTCCGTGATGACAAAATTGTCACACAAACATTCGCCGGCGCAATCACACCTAAGAGTTAAATCAAAACTCCCTAGCCAGTACAGAAAGTAATTCCCGAGTGCGTGTCCTAGACATTTTATCTGAAGGAATTGAATAAGGAACTGCATTTAAATCAGTTACGCCAATCGCACTGAGTTGCCTAATTTGGTCCGTAACCTCCTGTTCGTTTCCTACTATTACAACATCCTCTGGATCAGCCGCACCACCAGCATCTAGCACAGCCCGGTAAGAAGGGATAGTTCCATAATTTGCAAAAGTTTTTGCAGCTGTCTGCTTTGCAGCATCAATATCATCCGTAACAGCTACGGGGATTCCTGCAATTATTCTCGGATTCTCACGCCCTGCTTTTGCAGCTGATTCTTTAAAAATGGGTATCGCCTGATTCGCTAGGTACGACTTGCTTCCAAGCCAAGTAGCAGTACCTTCACTTAGGCGACCGCATAACCTCAACATCTGTGGACCAAGAGCAGCAACAATCACTGAAGGAGCACTTACCTGGCCAACGCCAAGCGCCGGAACTTCCACATCATATTCTTCACCATGAAAAGAAAAGGGCTCACCTGCTAAGACGCCATTAAGCACATTAAGATACTCGCGCATATGCCTTATAGGTTTTGAATAATCGAGACCATAAATCCCTTCAATCATTGTTTTATGACTTAGTCCAATACCCAAAGTAAATCGGCCATTAGTCGCAGATGCTGCAGTTAGAGCTTGTTGAGCCATAGCAATCGGGTGCCTCGTATACGTTGGGACAACAAATGTTCCTAACTCAAGTTCTGATGTGCTGGCACCTGCAAGAGACATCAACATAATTGAATCGCTAGCGAATGAATGCGAAATCCATACAGCCTTGAAACCATCTTCCTCAGCTTTTACAAATAGTTCCACTAAATCACTAACCGCTATGTCATTGCGGGCAACAGCCCCTACTCCAAGACCAATTCTCATGAGTAAGAAGATAACGCTTGAGTTAGACTAGCGCCATGCCTTTCACCGAATTAACTGAAGCTAAAATCTACTGGGAACAACACGGAACAGGTGAAGACCTAATTTTCATACACGGTGCCGGAGGCAATTCATTATCCTGGTGGCAACAGATAGCAGAGTTTCGTAGACATTACACTTGCACTGTCTACGATGCACGCGGCTGGGGAAGGTCAATAACAAAGGAAAATATATCTCACGACCGAGGAGTTTTCGGACGAGATTTAGCTGAATTAATACAAAAATTAGGTATTCAAAAAGCTCATATTGTTGCTCAATCCATGGGTGGACGTGCCGTGATAGGATTACTTCAGACTGCGCCACAAACTGTTCGCTCATTAACTCTCTGTGGAACAACTGCTGGTGCAACAAATGATCGCATAAGAGAACTCCAGGACTCACTCAAAATCGAACGTGCAAACAAAAGATTGTACGAATATTCTTTATCTCCCGGTTTTACAAAAAATAACGTACCCCTAGCAACGTTATACCATCAAATACGGCGTCTCAATCCCCCCCGAAACAAAGGTATATTAGGGAGACCGCCCAAAAATTACAAAGGCAGTACGCACGAGATTCTGACAGGAACTGCAAGGCCTGATGCTTCAATAAAAACACGCCGAATCCCAGTTTTATATATCGTGGGCGAACATGACAAAATTACTTCCCCGGAAATGATTAGAGAAGCGGCAACACTTGTGAAGCATTCGAAAATACGTGAATTCAAAGATGCTGGACACTCTGTTTATTTTGAACAAGCAGATAAATTTAACGCACTGCTTCTTGAATTTTTTAGAGAAACAGAACTTACAGACTAAAGTCGCTTCAATGTATACTTAGCTGATGGCTATTTACGAATACTATTGCGCAGAATGTAAAACAACGTTTGAACAGCGTCGACCAATGTCACAAGCTAAAGAAGCTGTGAATTGTAGTTCCGGACATCAGGCAGAGCGAACAATTACTAATTTTGCTTTTAGCGGAGGGGTAGGGATGCTCGAGATGGAAATGCCTAGCGAAGCATTCAACGCTGGTGGCTGCGCATGCGGCGGCGCATGTGCTTGCGCAGGCTAAAACCCCATCCTTTTTTCTGGCTAAGGTAAAGCGATGCGCTCCCACCGATTAAAAACATCTGGCCTGCTATCAAAACAGTACACACCAAGGTAGCAGTCTCCCAAAACCGTTCAGGATACATCTGAATTAATCTGTCACGTGTAGGGTCTAATAACCAAAAATCATTTGAAAAAACAATCTCGTGAAATTGAGTCCAAGCAGAATCAAAATCAAAAAAAACATAGGATGCTATTCCTAATAAAATCAACGATCCTATACCAATCGAAAAAGTAACTTCACGTGCTAGATCTGTCATATTGTGTTCCGATCGAATAAAAATAGTTGTCGCGATATAAGTAAGAACTATTGCTAAAGAAATTTCACTTAGTCGATAAATAATCCCTAACAGTGTTTTCACGTCTCGTAGATGAATAATTTCAACATCCTGAAAAAACGCCTCTTGTTTTCCATTAGTCGAAAAATATATTTGAATAAATTCACTGTCATCATTGAAATATGAAGTAATTTTTTGCGAAACTTTCTCAAGCTCTTCCAAGGACAACTCCATAGTGGTTGAAACATCATTATCACGAAAACCATATGAGGTTACACGCTCTTCATTGACTAGAAACCTCACTGAAGCAGTCACAATGAGCACAGGGAGAGCTATTGCAAAAAGATAAGTTGCTAACCAAGAAAAGATACGCATCCCACTGATCGTGAAGCGCTATTTGACGAACGTCAATGTGCAGAGTTTGACAGAAATATTCAGACACCTTACCTTCGAGATATCACCGCTGGGGGAGCCGTAAGGCTGAGATCTCTTAAAAGGGACAACCCAGGTACCTGAACTTGGTAATTCAAGCGTAGGGAAGGGCGGATATGGAAAAAACAAACAACTTTCAGAAAATCAATCCTCCTTGGATCTTAGAGTTTTTAAGGCATATCAAAAAGATGTCTTACATGCTCAAAAAATAATGCCGATCCATGCAAAATCTAATTAAGCAATACTCACCCCCCCTTCTACTTCTCGTATTAATGATTGGAATATGGGAAGGAGCAGTAAAATTATTTGAAACCGAAACTTACATTCTCCCTGCACCAAGCTTAATTTGGAAAGCTTTTGTAGAAGTCTTACCTTCACTTCCAACACACATAGAAACAACAATGGTAGAAGCACTTGCTGGTCTTGGCTTAGCGATAGTTGTTGGCCCACTCCTAGCAATCTTAATTTTTGCTTCAGGTTTCTTACGGCGAGCTTTATACCCTTTACTCGTAGTGAGTCAAAATATTCCTATCATAGTACTAGCCCCAATTCTAGTAATCTGGATGGGTTTCGGAATTATGCCAAAAGTTGTCGTAGTTGCACTAGTTGGCTTTTTCCCGATCGTTGTCAACACAGTAGAAGCCTTAAACAACACTGACCGGGAAATGGTAGAACTTGTGAAAAGTATGGGAGCAGGACAACGAGCAATATTGCAAAACGTGCTGATTCCCGCTGCAATACCTGGTTTTTTTAGCGGACTAAAAATTGCGGCAACATACGCAATTTTGGGGGCAGTGATAGGAGAGTGGTCAGGAGCTAGTTCTGGATTAGGAATTTTTATCAATAGATCGCAAGCAGCCTTCCGACTAGATCAAATTTTCGTAGCAATAGTAATTATTGCGAGTTTAAGCATTACTTTATTTGGAACCGTAGGGCTTTTAGCTAGAGTCAGCTCACCATGGAAATATATTGCAAAACAAGGAGACTAAAATATGTTTACAAAAAATATCTTTAGTAAATTAAGCAAAGCAACACTCTTAACAGCCAGTAGTTTGTTGGTAGTGTTTTCGCTTTCTTGTGGAACTAACGAACAAGTCACTTGGCACGGCCAAATCGAAGGGGAATTATTTCCTGTTGTTCTCTTGCTTGATTGGACTCCCAATACAAACCACGCAGGAATCTACATCGCGGCACAAAAAGGGTGGTATGCAAAAGAAGGGATCGACCTAACGATTCTTGACTATGCAGGTGAACCAACTCAATTAGTAGGCGCAGGAGAAGCACATTTCGGAATTTCAAACGCGGAATCGGTAATCCCTGCACGATCACAGGGAATTCCTGTGATCTCTGTCGCCACAATAATCACCAAAAATACCTCGAGCTTATTATCCCTCCAAGAAGAAGGTATTACTCGACCACGTGATTTAGAAGGAAAATCATACGGCGGCTGGGGAGGTGCATTGGAAACGCAAATCGTTGAAGAACTAGTACGTTGTGATGGAGGCGACCCAAACAAAGTAAAATTTACAGATGTCGGTAATGTCGACTACTTGGTTGGTATGGAAAGGGACCAGTATGACTTTGTGTGGATCTTCGATGCTTGGGACGGGATCCGGTATAGCGAAGTCGAAAAAAGAGATATATCAACCTTAGCTTTCAGAGACTATGAACAATGCATACCCAATTGGTACACACCGATAATTATCACAAATCTAACACTAGTGAAAGAATACCCCGGTCTCATAAAAGCATTCATGAAAGCAACTGCACGGGGATACGAGTTTGCCATTAAAAACCCTGAGCAAGCAGCCAACATACTGCTCACATCAGTACCTGAACTTGATAAGGAGTTAGTTCATGCAAGTGCACGCTGGCTTGCAAGTTTTTACGCAACCGATGGAAAATGGGGAGTTCAAAAATTAAAAGTTTGGCAAGAATTTGAATCATTTTTAAGAGAGGCTGGCCTAACATCGAAAAAAATTGACGTATCAGAAGCTTTTACAAATGACTTTCTACCGTAACTAAATTAAATCAATATGACTGAAACCAAATCTGCACTCTCCCTAAAAGGCCTCGAATATACATTTGTGGGACCACCACTTGTAAAAGCTCTAGAAAATATAAATCTAGAAATCGAACGTGGATTATTCGTGAGCCTTGTGGGCCCGAGTGGTTGTGGAAAAAGCACCCTTCTTCGCATTTTGGCAGGTATCACCAAACCTGATTCAGGAACAGCACAAATCCATGGAAAAAACGCTATCGGATCTATAGGGCAATCAGCCTACATGGCTCAAAGAGATCTCCTCCTTCCCTGGAAAAGAGTCCTTCAAAATGCCACCTTAGGGGCAGAACTATCCGGTATTGAAAAAAATACAGCAACAGAGTTAGCGCTCACGTTAATAAATCAATTTGGCCTAACCAATTTTGAGAAAGCCTGGCCTTCACAACTCAGCGGGGGAATGAGACAGAGGCTAGCACTTCTACGAACCTTTTTAATGCCTCAACAACTTTTGCTGCTTGATGAACCATTCGGTGCACTTGATGCAATTACACGACGTGCAATGCAGGAATGGTTACAAGACGTGTGGGAAAAAGATCAACGAACTGTTTTGCTCGTTACTCACGATGTAGAAGAGGCTTTAATACTTTCAGACATTGTTTATGTAATGAAACCAAGGCCTGGTTCGATAATCTTTAAATTAAATGTTGAATACCCTCGTCCGCGTAAAAACAACATTGTCACTTCGATGGATTTCGTAAAAGCAAAAGCTCGCTTGCTGGAGGCCCTCGGAGACAACCAAAGTTAACAATTATTCAAGGCGCAGTTAGCAAATTTCTCTGGGAAATCTGTGATCACTGTTACAACACCTATATCGAATAGAAAATGTAACCTTTCGGCGAGATCTGATTCCTTAGTGTCATCAAGCCCCCACGTAATTAAATCTACATCTTGCTGTGCCAAGTCACGAGAAAAAGTTGGAGATTTACTTGCAAGAAAATCAAGCGTGTCGGCATCGAAAACCCACGCACTCAAGGGCAGTAAGTCGGAAAAAGATTGCAACCGATAACGAATATATTGAGGAGCAGAAATAGAGGTGTCATATGCTTCAGAAGAATCATCCCAAAGTCCGTGGAGACCAAGCCGCACAGGATTCTTTCCAGGGGGACGATTGGTTTGGTAACGCAGCTCCATTGACGTATCGAATGCGACAGAGAAGCCATGATCTGTAAACTTTTCAAGAAAACGCTGATCCTGTGAAGCAATCAAAATACGATCTTTTAACGGCAAAATTTTCTTCACCAATTTTACAATCACCGAAGAAGGGTAATTAGAAATTTTAAGATCGAGATGTATACGTAATGAAGAATTTAAAAGCACTGGCAAAATATCATCAAGTAAAGCAATCGACTCACCAGTTTTATAAGAAATAGAATTAATATGCGTCGTCTCCCGGTCACTTATAAGACCTTTTGAATTAGTAAGACGATCTAATTCAAAGTCATGAAACAGAACAAAATTCTCATCATTTAAAATTTGGAGGTCGATCTCAATTTGTGGTACACCTGAATCGACACAATCCTGAATCGCAGCAAGCGTATTCTCTCCATATTGTCCAGAATACAAGGCTCTGTGAGCGACAAAATTACGAGTTCTTCCTTTAATAAATGGTTGTAGTTGAGTTGATAAATTCACGCAAGGAAAGAGTGCAACGGATTTTAAATGTAAGCAATTTAAAATTAGAAAATTTAGAATCGAGGAATTTGGGCACAACAAGGACCAGAGTATAGTGAGCGAAAAGGATTAACCATTTTGGAAACCATCCGTAATAAAACAGCGATCATTGGAATTGGAGAAACACGCTATTACCGTCATGGAAAAGCTCCTGATTCTGAATTTCAGATGGCATTAGAGGCAATTCTCCTCGCGGCAAGGGATGCGGGGCTTGATCCACGTGATATTGATGGCATTGCTTCGTTCAGTAACGATCGCAACGATCCGCCTAGAATTGCTTCAGCCCTAGGGTTGAAAGATTTAGCGTTTAGTAACATGTTCTGGGGTGGTGGTGGTGGTGGTGGATCTGGCGCGCTTGCCAACGCAGTTGCAGCTATCGCTGCAGGCTACGCAAAGTATGTCGTCGTATTCCGAGCGTTAGCTCAAGGGCAGTTTGCAAGATTTGGGCAAGGTCCTCAAAGTGCGACAGTTCCCGGTGCCTTGGCATTCACAGTACCTTACGGCCTTATGTCACCAGCACAGACATTTGCAATGCGAGTCAGGCGCTTTATGCACACCTACGAAATAAAACAGTCGGCACTACGTTCAATTGCGATGGCTTCCTATCAACATGCTCAAAAAAATCCACGTGCAGTCATGCATGGAAGACCATTAACCGAAGAAATGTACGATGCCTCAAGAATGATTGTCGAGCCTTTTCACTTGTATGACTGCTGCCTAGAAAATGATGGTGCTGCAGCCTTGATTGTAACGACTGCAGAACGGGCAAAGGATTTCCCTCAAAAACCCGCCTATATACTTGGTGCGGCCCAAGGTTCTGATTACCGGCAAGCAGCAACAGCCCACAATGCACCAGATTATGCAACGAGTAATTTTAAGACTGTAGCATCAAGGCTATATGAAATGGCACAAATCGAACCGAAAGATGTTGATGTACTTCAAAGTTACGAGAATTTCACCGGCGGTGTACTCATGAGCATTGTTGAGCATGGTTTTTGTAAGCCAGAAGAAGTGAATGGATTTTTCACACTTGAGAATTTTTCTGCACCAACTGGAAAACTACCCTTAAACACAAGCGGCGGAAATCTTGCAGAATGTTACATGCACGGACTCGAATTGAATATTGAAGCAGTGCGTCAAATTAGGGGGACTTCATCTAATCAGGTATCTAACGCCAATATCTGCATGGTAACTTCAGGGCCAATGGTTCAACCGGTGAGTAATTCAATCATGGCACGTGATCCTGGGGGAAATTAGTGAGTGACACATACTTACCAGAAGGACTTCCAACCCCCAAACCAGATGCAGATGGTTTAGGCACAGAATATTGGGAAGGCCTAGAACTAAATGAACTTCGAGTCCAGAAGTGTAATAACTGCTTTAGTTTCCAGTGGGGACCTGAGTGGGTCTGCCACAAATGTCATGAATTTGATATGGGTTGGGAAAAGGTATCAGGAAAAGGCTACATCTATTCATGGGAACGTGTATGGCATCCAGTTCATCCAGCCTTACAATCAGCGACGCCCTATATAATCGTACTGGTTGAGCTCCCTGACGCTGACAATATCCGAATGGTTGGCAATCTGATAGGGGATCCGTTACAAGAAATCACTATCGGTTCCGAAGTAAAAACAGTTTTTGAACGACATGGCCATGAATCAGAATCATATACACTTGTTCAGTGGAAATTAACCTAAAAGACTAATCAGTATGATTAGTACCCCATTGATTCCAATGGATAAACTGTTGAGGATCCGGTCTATTCGGAGGGGAAAAATTATCTTCCCCTTTAAAAAATGCGACAGGGAATAAAACAGTTTGACTAAAATGATTTGGGATCCCCAAAACATCGGCAATCTCCTGAGCATATCTCAGGTGAAGGGCAGTCCAAACCGTACCTAAACCCCTAACTCGAAGTGCCAACATAAAGGACCATGCTGAGGGTAAAACCTGCCCGTAATATCCCGCCGTCTGTGGCATGTCCTCAGGATGACCTTCCGCACAATGAATCACAAGTGCCGGAGACCGTTCTATGTTCTCAGCTAGGTAACCAATAGTTGGTTTTCTGATCCGTTGATTGGAAGAGGAACTAGAACCTATACCTTCAAGAAATGCCTCTCTATAAAACCCACCGACAGTTCTCTTGATCTCATCATCTGTAATAACCATGAAATGTATTGGTACCATACCGGCAGCACCGGGCGCGGCATTCAAAGCAATTTCAATACTTTCTTGAATAAGCAAATCTGGAACGGGACGCTCAAAGTCGAGACGTTTCCGAACAGAGCGAGTTGTCCGAAGAACATGATTTACCGAATCTTGATCGTAGTTCAGAATTAACTCCGTGCTCATTGTGCCATGTATAAAATATTCGCGTGAAAGAAAGTGCATGGCACAATGAGAAGGATTTTAGAAATAAGTCGTATACTCGATAAATATTCTTAAACAGGAGAACAAAAATGGATCGCTTAAAAGATCGTGTCGTAGTCATTACTGGTGCAGGACGTGGAATAGGTGCATCTTGCGCGAAAAGTATGGCTGCAGAAGGTGCAGCTGTTGTTGTAAATGACCTAGGTGGAAGTGTAGATGGTGAGGGAAGTGACACAACGCCCGCAGACGAAGTTGTTGCTGAAATTCGTGCTGCCGGAGGTACAGCTGTTGCCAACCATGATGATGTTTCAGACTTTGATGCCTCTGAACAAATCATACGAACAGCACTAAATGAATATGGCCGTTTGGATTGCTTAGTTAATGTAGCCGGTATTTTACGAGACCGTATGGTTTTCAATATGACAGAAGCGGAATGGGATGCAGTCATCGCTGTGCATTTAAAAGGAACTTTTAACACAACAAAATTTGCTTCAATCTACTGGCGAACCGAGAGGCAAGGTGATTATAGACTTATAAATTTCACTTCAGTTTCAGGCCTTTCCGGGGCACCTGGACAGCCTAATTACGCAGCCGCAAAATTAGGTATTGTTGGTTTTACATATTCGTGTGCAAATGCTCTAGGTCGTTACGGCGTCACCTCAAATGCAATCAGCCCCGGAGCAGGTACTCGGATGGGCGGAACGATTCCTGCAGATAGAAGAAGAGCACTCGGAACTGATCCAAATCGCAGTGAGGATGAAATGTCACCTAATAACGTAGCTCCACCCGTTGTATATCTGTGTAGTAAAGACTCAGGATGGCTAAACGGACAAGTAATTGGAGCTTCAGGGTACCAAGTTTCCCTGTTCAATCAGCCTGAACCAATCCGTACACTTCAAGGAAAAGAACCTTGGTCAGTGGACGATATGTGGACACATATGGAGAAACAATTTAAATCTGCAGTAGAACACACAACTATCTATACGGCTCGGGCACGTGAAGAACAGGGGAATTAATTAAGACCTTGGGAAACCGTACAAATACACGTATTGTTTAGTACAAGTGTGTAGAAGATGTGGATTATAGAAGACAACCGGAAGCGTTTTGCAGCTGAAGATCTTAGAGCACTTATAGCTGCATTACTGCATTACTTTGAAGTTGCACAGAAGGATGCACATACTGCAGCAGAGGTCCTTATCGACGCAGACTTGAAAGGGATAGAGTCCCATGGAATTGCACATTTACCATGGCACCGAGGTTATATCCCTGGCTTAAGAGAAGGCCTAATAAACGCTCGAGCAAGTATAAAAGTTCTGAGAGAAAGTCCTACTACTGCCGCTTTGGACGGAGATGGTGGCTTAGGTGTTGTAATCGCGAAAGAAGCAATGGAACGATGTTTAGACAAAGCACAGACATCGGGGATTGGAATGGTAACCGTAACAAATGGCCGACATTTTGGTGCAGCAGGATATTTCGCAGAAATGGCAGCAAAAAAAGGTCTTATTGGTATGGCTATGTGCAATGTCCCACCCGTTGGAGTAGCAGCAGGAAGCAAAACCAGAGCCTATGGAACGAATCCAATTGCATTTGCGGCACCAATGGGAATGGGCAAATTGTTTTCCCTTGATATGGCTACAACTGCTGTTGCAGGAGGAAAATTAGAAATTGCACAAAGACAGGGTGAGAATATTCCTATTGGTTGGGCGGTTGATAGTGAGGGAAAGCCATCTAGTGACCCTGAAATATTAAAAAAGGGGGGAGGACTTCTCCCTCTCGGATCCAATCTAGAAACAAGTGCTTATAAAGGTTTCGGGCTAGGTTTAATGGTAGATGTTTTGTGTGGCATTCTTTCCGGCGCAGGTTTTGGAATGATTCTCCCACGCCATGATCTGGTAATGGGACAGTGGTTTTTAGCTTGGCAAATAGAAGCTTTTATAGATACCCGGGAATTTGAAAACCAATTGAATGATTTAGCACAACAGATCAGACAAATTGAGCCGATCGAAAATATCAATTCAGTAATTATGCCCGGAGATAAAGAGGAGCAGTCTCGCCAAGATAGGCTCATAGATGGAATTCCGTTAGATCAGGAAACTATTGAACAACTTGAGGATCTTGCACAAGAAACTGGCATATCAATGCCAATAGCTATGAATATGAACTAATTTAATTATGAACTCCATGGCATTTTTTGAATTTTTTCCCACTCCCACACGGACAACGCTCATTTCGTCCAATCTTGCGACCACCTGACTGCTCTTCAAAGCGTGCCTGTGCGAGTCTCTTTTCTCCGCACTCTGCGCAGGTACATGCAGGAGGATGATTAGAAAACCAATTGGTACGTTCCCTACCTATTACCATTTATCTCCTACCCAAATAACACACTGTCCTCAGGATGTTGGTACCTTGCACGTAAACGCGGCCTAGACATTTCTATCACTAATAGAAGAGGTAAAAACCTGCCCATTAGCATAGCGATACTTAGCACAACATCCGATTCCGACTGACTTAAAAAGCCTCCGCTTAAAAAGCCAGAAAGCGTTAGTGCTGAAATTGCTTCAAATAATGCATCCAGCAAAGAATACTCAGTGAAATACAGTAACAGGCTAGTGAAAATTACAACTACTACGATAAAAATGAACGTTATAACAAGTGCCTGACGCCTTAAATCATCGGACAGTGATAAACGTCCAAGCGTAAAATTTGATCGACCGCGTAAAGTGGCAAAAACAGAAACACCTAACACAAAAATTAATCCTATTTTAAGTCCCCCAACTGCACTACCAGCACCACCACCAATTGCCATCAAACCTGTATACACTAATTGGCTCTCAGCACGTAAGGATTCAGTACTAAACACAGAATATCCGACATTCCGCATTGAAGATTCAAAAGCGGCAAATAATGGGCGCTTCCAGCCATCCACAACACCTAGAGTTTGAGGATTATTCCACTCAGATAAAGAAAGTAGTAGCATTCCGATGACTACGGTAGCCAACATTCCAAAAAAGATAATTTTGCTATCAAGCGGGATTTTACGATATCTACGCCACAAAAAAAGAAAACTTAAGGGAATAGGACCAATAGCACCGCAAAAAGCTAAAAGCCCACTGATTGCTAGTAAGAAAGGTGAATCTCTAAAAGCTGAAAACCCTTCAGAATGCAAAGTAAAACCAGCATTGTTAAAGGAAGTGATCGCATGAAAAGGCCCCCACCATAACGATGTCGTAACTGAAGAACCATCAAGTAAAAAGCCAACAAAAAAAAGACCTGCGCCCAAAGCTTGCAAACTGAGTGTAATTAGTAGAACGGTTCGGAAGAATTGAATAACTTCCACAGAAGAAGGTCTGCCTATATAAAGACGTTTCATTTCGACATCCCTAAAACCGAACCGTTGACCAAAAATCCATAACACGAAAGAAGCTGCAGCCATATAAAGAAAACCACCAATAAGAACAAGAAAAGCCAATATTCCTTCGCCTACAAATGACCACGTTCTATCAATAGGGAGCGGGGAAGAACCTGTGGTTGTAACAGCAGAGACCGCGGTAAAAAACCTCTGCCCCAGGGAACTCGAGACTTCCGACGCAGCTGGAATAGATAGTAGGGCTGTGCCAGTAACAACCAATACCAAAAAAACAAAGAGGAGCTGCAATGCCCCTACTTGTTGCCAATACCGTAATACAGGAGCCAGCCGATCAACTGGTACACGCACATGTTTTACAAAAGTTGAAGTATCAAACGAAGACACAACTAAAGTAACCCAAGTATTTCTTTTTTTAGCATATTATGAGTTTGAAGCTGTCACACTTGCTAAGCAAGAGCATTTTCATATTGGAGTAGAAAAATGAGCAAAATCATAGGTTCTGGTAATTTCAAATACGAAGCCCTAGAAACTTGGGAACACTTGCCTAATGGACTTAATTTAGTCGAATCGCCCGGCGTAGCCGTTAATCAAAACGATGAAGTTTTTGTTCTCACTCGTAATACACAACATCCGGTCATAGTATTTACGCAAGATGGACAATTTCTGCGCAGTTTTGGAGAGGGCACTTTTAGTGCTCGGACGCACGGACTTTCAATTGGACCAGATGGAACTCTTTTATGTGTAGATGATGGAATGCATTCCATCACACACTGGACTCAACAGGGTGAATTGCTAAACACCTTTGGAGGAACAGCCTCGACTAAGTGGAGTGGAGATCCATTTAATAGACCAACACACGCAACTATTTCTCCAAACTCCGGTGACATCTACATCACCGATGGCTATGGCAACGCAAGAGTTCATAGATTCTCAGTTACAGGGAAACATATCTTGTCCTGGGGAACGCCAGGCATTGATCCCGGACAATTTATCAGACCGCACAACGTTATCATCGACAAAGAAGAAAATATATATGTCGCAGATCGGGAATGCCATCGCATACAAATTTTTGATGCAAAGGGACAATTCATTGACATGTGGAACAACATTCATCGTCCTGATGGAATAACGTTTGGTCCAGATGGCAATATATACATCGCTGAACTAAACGGGATGGATGGAATGGAGGGTTGTCCAGGTCTTGGACACCGAGTAAGTATATACAGCAAAAACGGAACATTATTAGCCCGTTTTGGAGGAGAAGACGAAGGCGAAGGAGCCGGAGATTTTATTGCCCCCCACGGAATCGCAGTAGATTCATTAGGGAACATCTACGTAGGTGAAGTATCTTTTAGCATACGTGGAAGATTACTAGACCCTCCACGCGAGCTTAAAAGCCTCAAAAAATTAATTAGACTAACTTAAAACCTATTGTAAACCAGAATGTTCAGTAGGTATTAAACGCCTAACCACAACGACTTTATCTATCATCTCGGGTATTTTTGGTGCTATTTCATTCTTCCAAGTATCGCTCTCATAAACAGCTGCATACTGAGCTTCCCGCTCTGCCTCGTCACAAAACCGCCGAATCCAGTGATATGAGTTGGGATCTTCTTCATCAATGAATGAACCTAGCACAACCATACCTTGTGATTGCTGAAAAGGAATAATCGTACTTTCCATGAAAGTAACCCAATCGTCTCTTTTATCGTCCTGTAATTTGTAGTGTCGAAATTCAAATAACATCTTTATCTCCTAGATTGGTCCATTAATAACGAAAAATGTGCAGTTGGGCAATACCATTAGTAAAATGTACCGAGAAGCATCACCAGTTTGTACTGAATGTGGTACTCAGATAGGATTCCTATAGTACGGAGGGAACGTGTCTTACGGAAAAGGTATTGTCAAAGGTATGGGGTTAACCTTCCGACAGATGTTGGAAAAGCCAGATACCATTGAATATCCAGAAGAAACTCGACCGGTACCAGTATATGCTCGTACAAATTTAGTATGGTTTGAGGAGCGTTGTACAGGCTGTAGTACGTGTGCTCAAGCCTGTCCCGACGGCTGTATTCTCGTAGCAACAAGTCAAGACCCTGAGGGCAGAAGAAATATAGACAGATATGAAATAGATTTTCGAATTTGTATGTACTGCGGTCTATGCACAGAAGCTTGTCCCTATGAAGCTATACAACCAGGTGGACCACTGGACGATGCCGTTTACAATTTTGATGAAATGTACCGTGACAAACATAAATTGACAGAAATAGCACAAGAATTCTTAAAAAATAATAATGGTGTATATCCAAACGGTATGACAGCTCCTGATCCGGATGCTGATTTTCACAGGTTATAGAAAGAATTACGAATGGGAACAATTACAGCGAATGGGAAACAGATAGAGGCAGAAGATGGGCAGCCACTTGTAGAAGTCTTAAAAAATAATGGCATCTACATGTCAAACTTATGTTATGTAGACGGACTAAAACCCTACGCAGGATGTCGTACATGTTTGGTTGATATAGAAGGCCCACCAGGATTGCAATTAGCATGCACTGCACAAGTCCAAGATGGGATGGTCGTCCGTACAGATACCGAAGAAGTCACTGAGGGAAGGCGATCCGTTGTTGGTGTTATCCTTTCGAATCACAGTGAGAGATGTCTAACTTGTCATAGACGCGAACATTGTCATCCTGGTGATATTTGTCTACGTGATGATGTGGTAACACATCGATGCTTAACTTGTTCAAAAAACTATCGCTGTGAGCTTCAAGCCACTTGTGAAATGGTCGGTTCTGCAGGATATGAGCCTTGGGTTGGTGAAGACCGAACATTTTATGAAGAACCCCAACCTCCTGCGGACAGAGCAAACCCCTTCATGGAGTTCGATCCACAAATGTGTATTCTGTGTACCCGCTGCCAGCGAGTATGCGATGAAAAACGACACACTAGTGCCATTACTTTAGGAGGAAGAGGATCTGATTTACAGATACGTTTTGGGGCTGGCGGCACTATTGATGAAAGTAACTGTGATTTTAGCGGGGCGTGCATCGATGTGTGTCCAACAGCTGCACTAATGGAACATCCCAATAAATGGGTTTCAAAAACAGATCAGTGGACTACCACCACATGCGACTCCTGCTCGGTTGGCTGTAGTATTTCGATTGGTTCAAAAAATGGGGAAGCTGCAATTGTTCGCCCTGGTCAAGGTAATCCTTTCAGTGGCGATCAGATCTGCGTTCGTGGTCGTTACCACTATGATTCCCTCCAGTCGCAAGATCGACTTTCACAACATTTCGTACGAAAAGGTCAAATACACGTACCAGAAACAATTGATATAGCAATAGAAGAGGCTGCCTCTAATCTTTTGAAAGCTGCACAAAATGGTCCTATAGGAATTCTCGTAGGAGGAACTATAACCAATGAAGAGGCATGGCTAGCCAATCAGATAGGTACTCAACTATTTGATAACGGCGCAGATAGCTCATACGGCCCAATCTTAAGAGCAGTAACTGGAGCCCTAGAAGAAAGAGTCGGTACTTGGAAAATGTCAACGGATATGACACGAATTCCAAAGGCAAAAGGAATTGTCGTTATAGCCGATGACTTAGAAGAAAGCCATAACGTGCTCAGTGTACGTATAAAGGACGCCGTAACACGACAAGGGGCCCATTTAACTGTAATAAGCAGTCTACGTAGTGAGCTCGTAGATTTCTCAAAAGCATGGCTACGACCCGGTGGTGGGGAAGAAGGAGTCATGGCAGATGCGCTGGCTAACTGTTTAGAAGGTTCCGGTAATCAGGAACAGTCAATCGTAGATGCTGCTAGAGAAATTCAAGAAATCGTCTCCGGTGAAGATGACGTTGTTATTATTGTTGCACCAAATCCTGTAAGCCCTACTATCGCCAAAGAAATGACAAGCGGAGCAGCTAACATAGCTGTTCGACTCTTCGGTGAAAAAGCTTCTGAGCACTTAGTTGTTGCACCACCAGAAGTAAACGTTCACGGAATACTGGATATGGGAATCACACAAACAAACGTTGTTAGCCAAATCGATCAACTGGCCGGTCTAGTAGTTGTACGTGACGATCCCAGCATGCGAATTCCTCAATGGTCAGCAAATCATTTCCAGAACCTCGAGGCACTTGTTGTAATAGATAATGTTATGCATCCAACCGCAAAACTTGCTGATGTAGTGATTGCGGAAGGTCGAGCATATTCCGGATCAGGAACCTACACTCAGGGAGATTTCCGCGCACAAAAATTATCACCGGCAATCGCAACAGAAGGTGATACCGTAACCTGTTATTCAGCTCTGAGCCGGCTAGCAACGGCGCTTGGCCTAGTGGTTCCGGTTACCCCAGAAGAGGCTCTCCAACAAATTGCCTCTGAACACCCTCAATATCTAGAGGCTGCAAATTTGCTAATTGGTGATGGAATACGCCTTAACATACCTTCCTCAGACACCGGAAAATATATCCCTCTGAACCCACGAGAAATACTCGCTACACCAAACAAATTACGTGTAGTAACTGGGCGTGATCAATACACAGCTACTGATGCTGCCGCACTTCGGCATCCTGAGGCTGAAAAATTACACCGCTATGACCAATTCCAAATCAGTGAAGAAGACGGTGAAGCACTTGAACTTACAAGTGGGGATGAGATCGAAGTTACGGCAGGGGAAACTACATTAAGAGCCTCGGTGACAGTAACTGATCGAGTAGCAGAAGGGTGTATTTATATTTCAAGCCTTCTTCAGGGTGGTGCAGTGATTGAATTCTTTACTGAAGAAGTTCCAGAAGTAAGTATCCAAAACGCAGCTGTCCGAGCCTGAATTTTTTTTTGGTTCTAGGTATGCTCTAGTTACATACTATTTACACCAACGTGATGGGGAGAAGATGTCTAATTTTAAAGTTGCAGTACAAAAACGAACATGGAGTCCATTTTCACAAGATGGTTATCAATACGAACGCGAAGCATTGGACCTCATTGGAGCAGAAATCGTAGAAATCGATGCAGAAACTGAAGAGGAATTTGTAAGCGGTGTGCGGGATGCAGATGCCTTACTAGCAGTTGGGCGTCGTATGACTGAAAACGTCATCAAAGGACTCGAGAATGTGAAAGTAATAGGATTGTCTAGTGTCGGAGCTGACACAGTAGATGTAGAAGCCGCAACAACTGCAGGCATAGTAGTAACCAATGTCCCGGATGTTTTTGTGGAAGAAGTTGCCGACCACACTTTAGCTTTGGCACTTGCTGCAGCAAGAAAATTAAAGTTAATGGATCGACTGATGCGTGAGGATAACTGGCGATCATCTCGTGTTCATTACGATGGAACACCCAGGCTTCGCGGACAGACTTTTGGTTTAATCGCTTTCGGTAATATCGCTCGAGCAGTTGCACGTCGGTGTCAGCCGTTTGGATTACGAGTAATTGCATTTGATCCGTACGTAAGTGAATTGGAAATGACAAGTGAAAATGTAGATCCTTTAGGTTTTTATGAAATGCTTGAACAAGCAGATTTTGTTTCAATGCATGCACCTTTGAATGCGGAAACCAAACACATGATGAGCACCAAAGAATTTGAGGTGATGAAGGAGACAGCAATATTTATAAATAATGGCCGTGGTCCAACAGTAGATGAGGCTGCCCTGACAAATGCTTTACAAACCAACCAAATCGCCGGAGCCGCGCTCGATGTCTTTGAAGTTGAACCAACTCCAGCAGATAACCCGTTATTAGCTATGGACAACGTAATAGCAACACCACATGTTGCCTCAGCCTCATCAAGGATGCTGCCAGAAACACGTAGGCGCACAGGTAGAGAAATTGCAAGCGTCTTACAAGGAAGGTGGCCGAGATCAGCTATTAATCCAGAAGTACTTTCTCGTGCAGGCCTAGAGCGCTGGCAACCTTACCCAATGAGTAGGGGACCTAACCGCTAAATATCGCCCTGCTAGGCAGTAAATATTACTGTTATGTAAATAAGTAAAAAATTAATGGTCAGTTTAAAACGAAACAGCAAAGGTGAACTCGTCGAAGCAACAGGACTTCGTTCGAGAGAGTCTTCAATTTATACACCCTTCCAAACCGAACCTTTTCGCCTTAGTCGTAGCAAATTTAACGACTTTCTCAGTTGCCGACGATGCTTTTACCTCGATCGGGTGAAAGGAATTGTTTCACCTTCGATGCCGGGCTGGACGTTAAATGAAACTACAGATGTCTTATTAAAAAAAGAGTTCGATGTCTGTCGTGAACAACAAATTCCTCACAGAATTTTTGAAGAAGCAGGCCTTAGTCATATTGTGCCGTTCCAACACGAAGATATGGACAAGTGGCGCAATTCTTTACATGGCGGGTTAGCGCATCAAATTGATGGTACAAACATCATCTTTCATGGAGGAGTCGATGATATCTGGTATGACCAGCAAACAGAAGAAGTCATTGTTGTCGACTATAAGTCCCAGGCAAACAAATACCGAGTTGAACAAAAATCATATCTAGCCGGGGTATACCACCAGAGTTACAAAATCCAGCTAGAAGTTTATGCCTACCTCCTAACAAAAATGGGTTTCAAAGTTTCTCCAACTGGCTATTTTTATGTTTGTAATGCAGACCGAAACGCCGATGGTTTTTTTGGAAAAATGCTTTTTGAAGAAACTTTGGTTGCTTATGAATGGAACAGTGATTGGATCGAAGAGAAACTTTTCGCAATGATTGAAGTCCTCAACTCAGATATAATTCCTGAACACAATCCTTCATGCGAAAATTGTGCATACTCACATCAGCGATCACGTCTGGAAAATAAAAAAAAGATCCCTCCAAACAGACCACCCCCTCCGGATCACTGGCCGTAGATTTTGCAATATCTTGTTGTATTTTTACGCATTACGCTTAATCGCAATAGCTACTCTTTGAGAACGAAACACTTTGAATGTCTGACCAATCTACCCCAGTGCTGCCCATTTCCGATGCTGAAAAAAAGAAGTGGTCGAATAACATTTGGCGTTTTGGAGCATTTAGATTTTTTGTAGATTTCCAATTATGGATTCCAATTTGGGTGGTTTATCTTAATGAGACTAGAGGATTCTCGATAACAGAAATCACTTTTTTGGATGTTCTCCTCATGGTGATTCTAGTCATTCTGGAAGTTCCTACCGGGATTGTTGCTGACCGTTGGGGGAGGAGAGTTTCGCTTTCTTACGGGGCATTTATACACGCGATTGCGATTTTAGTATTCAGTTTTGCCGGGAATATGGTAGTGATTGCTATTTCATATACCGTAGTGGCTGTCGCAATAACCTTATTTTCAGGTGCTGATTCTGCATTTGTGTACGATTCGCTAAAGGCTGCGGGACGACAGGATGAATATCAAAAGATTTGGGGACGTGTATATTCAATTTCCCTAGTCGCAGGTGTAGTTAGCCTTGTATTAGGAGCTTTTCTTGCTGCGATAACAAATCTTTGGTTCCCGATTGTTATTAGTGCAGGTCTTATGCTAATTGCCTGGATCGTAGCACTCACATTCAAGGAACCACCACGAGATGAAGAACCGGGCTCTTATCGGGAAGCCATTCTGAATGCAGTTAATGTTGTTCGTTCAAAACCGCCTGTTTACACAATGATGTTGTTCGCAGGTTTTGTAATGGCAATAGCAGTATCATTTCAAATCTTCATGCAGCCTTATCTTCGTTCACACGACATCGAAATTAAGTTTATCGGTGTTCTACAGGTTCCTGAACAACTTCTTGGAATTGTTGCAGCCCTTTTTGCATATCGACTTGTAGGTCTTATCGGTATCGGGCGCACCATGTTGCTCTGTCCCGTTGCCATTTTTGTTACTGCCATCGGCCTCGGTTCATTCGATCATATAGCGGCATTCGCGTTCTATCCGTTAGCAGGAGTGATATTTGCAATGAGCTTCCCAGTCTTATCAACTTATTTTAATGATCGCATTCCCAGTGCCTCTCGAGCTACAGTACTTTCTATCTATCAACTAACGTTCAGTTTATTTGTAGTACTTTTTGAACCCATACTCGGTTGGCTTGCAGATACTCGTGATTTCCCAACTGCATACATAGTAGCTGCAATAATCCTTGCAGTTGGCGCACCACCGCTATACATAATTTGGTGGCGGGCTAACCGTAAAGAAGTTCTGCTTGAACAAGAAGTTTAGCTAGTAATAGCCTTATTTGGACTTATCAATGTTAGCTACTGGGGTTCTAATCTTGACTCAGAAATGATTCTCACTCTGCACATGTCTTGCATATCCGGTTTATAGGGCTAAAATCGGTTTCCCAGTAGGAATAAGAAAAATGAATATCAAGACATCATCACCTGAATTAGACGAGGAGCTAGTTAAACCTGCGAATTGGGGAGATGAGGCATGGGTTCATGCCCAATTCGAATGGTTAAGGGCCAATGATCCTCTGCGACGGCTAGAGCCTAACGGGTTTGATCCATTCTGGAACATCACTAAATATCATGACCTCAAAGAGGTAGAACAAAATAAAACCGTTTTCATTAATGATCCAAGACCGACATTAGGGCCAAAAATGATTGAAGTGATGGTGGAACATTTGCTGGGCAGAAAGCACTTGGTGAGGTCTCTAGTACAAATGGATGATCCTGATCACACAAAGTATCGGCTCCTTACCCAAGGATGGTTTGGCGGACCGAATCTCCGAAAACTCCAAAATGATATAGATAATCTGGCTCAGGAATACATCGATAGACTTGCTGACTTGGGGGGTGAGTGTGATTTTGTTAAAGATGTCGCTGCTTGGTACCCCCTACGAGTAATCATGACCATCTTAGGTATACCTGAAGAAGACGAACCTCTGATGCTAAAACTGACGCAGGAACTCTTCGGAAGCAGAGATCCAGATGTGGTACGAACTTTTGAACCACTTGATACTGGCTCTGATGGAAAACCTCTTATCCTGAGTGTAGTCGAAGACTTTGAGGCCTATTTCACTGAACTTTCCAAAGAACGTAGAAAAAATCCGACAGATGATCTCGCATCTGTTATTGCGAATGCAAAAATTGACGGTGACACACTTCCCGAATTAGAGACTAGTGGATACTACACAATCATTGCTACGGCAGGACACGATACAACCAGTGCTACAACCTCTGGCGGATTACTGGCTTTAATCGAGAATCCAGAAGAATTTGACAAGTTAAAAAATAATCCTCACGAAATTATGCCAACTTTCATCGATGAGACCATACGGTGGGTCACCCCAGTACGTCACTTTATGAGGACAGCCACTCAAGATTACTTGCTTCGTGATACCGAAATAAAAGAAGGGGATTCCTTAATCCTTTGGTACCCCTCTGCCAACCGTGATGAGGAAGTTTTTAATTCACCTTTTGATTTCAAAGTAGATCGGAACGACACAAACCACATTGCTTTTGGTTTTGGCTCACACGTTTGTCTTGGACAACACCTCGCAAAAATGGAGATGTCTATCCTTTTTGAAAAACTTATCGATCAACTAGACCATATTGAGTTAGCAGGCGAACCACAATACACGCAATCTACGTTCGTCGGCGGTCTTAAGAGCCTACCGATTCGTTACCGAATGAAGAAATAGCCTGCAGGTTTACTTGAAATGGCTAGCTTTTAAAGACTTGGATTAATAAGGTATTTCAGGCCAGTTGCCTGCTTTCTGTATTCGTTTACGGCTTCCTGAGAAAGTGCACCCTGGAGGGACACCTCTTGGGCATATGAGCTTGCAAATGTAGTTGTGATTGAACTTGCGACTCGCTCCCTCATCTGCTGAACTTCTTCACTCCCTGCTATTTGAAGGTATGGGGTCAAAAGCCAACCACCAACTCCCCAAGCCATCCCAAAACTTCTATTTAATACTGTCGAACTTCGTTCAAGACCACCATAGATATACATCTGCTTATGCACCGTGGAACCATATCGACTAAATGCCGAATCTTTCATCGATGCCAAGGCCGCTTGTTCCATACAGGTTAGAATTTCTGAAGCCAACGATCCCCCACCAGTGGCATCAAATCCAAGTGTTGCACCAGTCTCAATTAATGCATCAGTGAGATCTGCGTGAAAACTATCAGTATTTGAATTACAAACAAACGTAGCGCCTAGTTCTCGCAAGATGTTTTCTTGCTCCTGACTTCTCACAATATTCACAAGTGGAAAATTTTCTTCTAATGCCACCTTCTGTAGCATTTGCCCAAGATTAGATGCTGCTGCTGTATGTACCATCGCCGAATGTCCTTCTCTGCGCATAGTGCCAACGAAACCTAATACCGTCATAGGATTTACAAAACATGAAGCACTTTGTGCTGGACTAGTACCTTCTGGCATCACAATACAATGCTCAGCTCGGACAGCTTTGAATTCAGAATAAGTACCTCCACCGGCAAACCCAACCACTTTCCCTAAGAGCCCCTGAGCAGCTTCGGAGTTCCCAGTTGCGACTACAATTCCGGCACCTTCGTTGCCTACTGATAGATTTTGATTAATGCGTCCTTCTACCCCAGGCATCAAATCAGAAGGAATTGGAGCCTTAATGGAAGAAAATTCTGCACCTTCTAAATATTGAGCTTTATCCATATCTGCAGGACCAAAAAGAAGTCCGAGGTCAGACGGATTAATCGGTGCAGCTTCAATTCGGACCAATACATCTGACTCACGCAATTCAGGGACATCAGTTGAAGCAATTTTCACTTCTATTACTTTGTCATCCCGTGCTTCCGATTGTATCTGCATCATTTGTGTACGGTTACTGGTCATATCACTCTTCTTTCAGGTAGGTAATTAATTTACAACAAACCTTAGAGACAATTCATTGGCTAAAGAATTTGCTCTAAGAATCTTTTTAGCACTTAAAACTATTAATCGGGATCGAAGGATAGGTACAGTGCCTTTAAGCCACGCAACACAAAGCCAGGCAAGTGCTTGAAATCATTCTTACCAGGAGTCAGCCGAAGGTTGGGAAGACGAGTAATCAACCGTTCATAAGCAATCTCCTGTTCTAAGCGCGCAAGCGCTGCACCAGGACATCCATGTTCGCCCTGACTAAAAGCAATATGATGGGAAGCATTTTCTCGATCCATATCAAACTCCGCAGGACACTCAAAAACATCACTATCGCGATTGGCGGCACCATAGCGAATATGAACGGTCGATCCCTTTGGGAGCGTTACACCTCGGATTTCTGTGTCCTCAACCACTGTTCGATACAAACCTTGAGTAGGTGATTCAATACGCATGACCTCACACGCAAAATTTGGTATCTTCGACGGATCTTCCACCAGTGCTTCATAGATCGAAGGCTCTCGCAACATGATCCATAAACCTGATGTGATAGTAAGCGTCGTCGTTTCATTTCCCCCGATGTACATATTGTCGACTATGGAAGCAATCTCGTGATCAGTAAGCAACCGATCACCTTCATAACGTGCCTGAACCAAATGGCTAATAATGTCATCCGTAGGATTCTTGCGTCTCTCATCAGCGATACGCTTGATGTAATCTTGGAATTCCACTCCCTTGCGAGCGACGTCCATTGACTGTTCCAAGGTCAAATTTCGTGCAAAAGGTAATGCCCAAGCCACAGACCATTCCTTTAATTGTGGCATATCCTCAAGCGGAAACCCGATCATCGCCGTGATTACCGTAACCGGAAGTGGTGTGGCAAAGTCATTAACAAGTTCTATTTCACCAGATTGCACAAACCCATCGATCAATTGATCAACTGTTTCCTCAACGAACGGGCGAATACCTTCTAAAACTGACTTACTCATCATCTTGCTGTCGATCAGCTCGCGGTATTTTCGATGATCGGGAGGATCCATACCTAAAAGCTGCCAACGGCTCCGACCTGTATCCTTTCCAAGGCCATAATCAAGGTAATACTGGTCTGCTTCAGCGTGCTCAATTAGCGGATCACCACCATACAATTCTGGCTGATTAGAAAAAGTCTTCGGATCACGAACAACTGTAAGAATATCTTCATATTTAGAAATTACATAGATCGTTGAATCAGGGATTTGATAAACTGGTGCCTCTTTGAGCAAAGTTTCGTATGCAGGAAACCAATCCTCTTGAGTTTCAGGACTGTAAAGATCAATTGAATCGAGTTCCATTTAGGTCTCCCTAGAGCTTTAGCTCAATTTATACGATTCCAGTTCGGCTTGCGAGCATCTAACTGACAAAAATATCTATCAAGGTGTAATCTGCAAAGACACTTTTTAATGATGATGAATAAATTTTTAAACACCCTGCGTACTGTGAAAAATTTTTTTCTCTTTCTGTCACTTGCAACCCTTGTTCTCCTAACCACAGTTGCAATAAATAGATCCTTCTCACCAGTCAATCTAACTGACTTGGAAACTTCCTTTTTAAACTTTGACAGCTATGCGACAAGAGGATCGGATGGGCATGACAAAGCCGAAGCAGTAGGCTTATCAATTGATGTCGTTTTCTGTGGGTCTGTCTGCGTAAATCAATATCAAGAACACCCGACCGTCAGTATCCTTCCAGTACTGGCTAGTGGATCAACCGGTCCAAACACTTCCCCAGGACCAAATCAGGTTTATGCACTATCTATCAAACTCACAGATGCCTCGGGACAAGCAATTGTTGGTGCCATTGTAAAGATTAGCGACGATGATAATGATGATGGCGATGACAATGATGATAATGAACTCTATTACGGGATCGATGGAGTTCTTGGCGGTATTTCACTCCAAGGAACAACCAATACTGGTACCCAATATGTCACGACGACAGCAAGCTGTAGAGCCTATAACTCCGCGGGGTCATGTGCCTTGTATGGAAGCACGCTAGTAGTTATTAACACGGCCCGTGCAGCATCCGAAAGTAACAGCGGAAAGATGACGATCAAGGCCTCATATGGCACTCTTTCTGCTACCAAAGATATTACTGTCCGCGGCGCAGCCTCGACATTTACAATTTCTGGACCAGATTCACTTGAACCTGGTCAAACAGGCATTTATACGATTACAAGTACGGATGTAAATGGCAATACACCTTCTGTTTATAATTCAAATGGCAGCGAGGTCCTAAATTACATCGTCACAAATCTTGGTGAAACTGGTTCGGCTGTTTCTACTTCAGATGCAATTGTATTTATTGATGCATTGATCGGTGGGACCATTACAATCACAGCACCCACAACCGGAGGTTCAGGTGTTCTTGCCGTAGATCAAGGGAACGGAATCTTAACCTATAAAAATATTAGTTTCGGACTTAGTGCGACAACAACCACTTCTACAAACACATCAGCTATAGCTTTATCAACTGGCTGGAATTTAATCTATTGGGCAGGCAACACAAAATCGGTATCTTCAGCAGTAACCGACTCTGTAATTTCTGTTTACGGTTGGAATCCTACAACACAGTCCTGGAAAGGTTGGTTTAAGGCTGGCGTAGATGTCCCGGGTGCCAATGACTTACCTGATTTTGAAACAGGTGGTGTTTATTGGGTTTACTCAGTAGTTACTGGATCACTTCAGTAAATTATTCTTCAGAGGAGTGGCATCGTAGTGAAAGATAGTTTGGTCACAGATGATATGCAGAATATTCTTGGAAAAGTTATGCGCGAAGCTGTCTCACACCCTGTTAGCACATCTGACATCAGAAAATGGGCAATCTCCGTTTACTATCCCGAAGAACCTCCTCGATTGTTTTGGGATGAAGAGTATGCCGCTACAACAACACACGGCGGAATTGTAGCACCAGAAGAATTCAATCCGTTCGCCTGGTCTACGCAAAAACCATCACTGGATGCACCAAAAGTTTCAGGCACTGCATTTAGCGAACTCGAACTCGGGATAGAACCACCCAAATACAAAGCAATCCTACTTAGCGAGATTCGGGAAAATTACAGTGATGTGCGTATTCGTCCCGGTGACGTAATTCGAGCAACACATCGAATTACAAACTATTTCGAACGTGAAGGACGAATGGGTCACATGCTGTATACAACTTTGTCGAACGAATGGCACAATCAATCTGAACAGTGGATCAGAACTACCGAATCTGTATTTATCAGGTACTAATATGGTGATAAGAAACACTAAAAATCTCAACATTGGTGATGAGCTCCCCACATTTGTTAGAAAAGGTACAGTTGAACACTGGAATCGATTTGCTGCAGTTAACGATGAGTTCGCCCCCCACCACTGGGACTATGACGTAGCAAAAAATGAGGGTTTTGATGCTCCATTTGCCATGGCACCACTACAAATGTCATTTTTTAATGCCCTACTCAGAACCTGGATGGGAGAAGAAGGACGAATCATATCTGTTTCCGCCAAACTTAAATCACCCTTTTTTAAAGAACAAACCCTAACAGTTACAGGACAAATAAAAGAGTTACAGATCGTAGAAACAGAAACCTACATAGATATAGAACTTATACAGACTGATACTGATAACAAGACCGTAGCTATTGGGACGGCCCGAGTTGCCTTAGCAAACTAATAGCCAAACGTTATGTAAAATTAACTTCTTCTCTCAGTTGCCTTCCTACATCTAGTACTACAGTGCTTCATAGGACGCCCAGTTCTACCAAATGGATTACTAGATGGCACCTCATGGTCACAACCATTAAGATTCTCATCCGATCTATGGTTACTACATGGTGTATAGGTCACCTTATCTGCAAGATCACGTGCTATGAGCGCCCAACACCAACCAGCCCAACTATTAGGTCGTATTGCTGAGTGCAAATTCTGTCTCGCTCCCTGCCTTTGTGGCTTCACTGAAGATCCGGTAAAGACATGTAACATAGAATCCAAGAAAGACAGTGCGCTGTCATCCATCGGCTTAACCAAGGAAGCGATCATTTCACCGTCCAAGTCCAGATCCTTATTACCCTCCTTCGCTGGTATGACAACAGACTCAACAACAGCAGCTGCTCGTCCAGTCATCCTCCAAAACTCTAACCAGCGCAACACGGTGTAATCGCGAAAATCAGGCGCGCCCACATCGTAGTTGAAAAAATCCCCATGAAGTCTCACAAACTCTCGGATCTGCGTTGGCCAGCGCTCATCCTGGAATTGAGGTGGTTCGTTTAGGAGCCTCTTAGAAACAGCAGCAGCTTTGTCCATACTCGGACTTATCCCTTGGAGAAGATCGTGTAGGTTTAGCTCTTCGGCTTGAGACCTATATTCACTCTCCGCCACCTTTCCAATCCAGCGGTGCATATCAAGAACATAATTCTTGGAATCTTCAGGAAGAGGCTTATCCACTTCATCGTCAAACATAAAGGAAGACAGTCCAGAATCTAAAAAATCTAATCTTTTCTCATAGGTAATATGTGGTGATTTAGGATCGTACATAAAGTCAACGGGATGAGTCTCTAGGTTAATGTATTTGACCTCTTGTTCACGTGCTATGGCAGCTTGCACCTGCTTATCATTCATCTCCACAAAAAGGACAGGTCCAGGTGGTAAAAACTTATACGGAAGTATTGAAACAGCCACTCATACTCCTAATCTTATTAATTATTCTAGTTAGAACAGTACAATTTGTGCCTAATTTACTATATGGGGAGATTTTTTGTAACTACTTTCACCCCTTTTATTTTTTAAATATGGTCCTCCCTTAAAAAATCTTAAGGTTTCCTTAGTTCCTTCTTAGAGTTTTCTTAAAATCGCGATGTAATTTCATGCGTAAGTCATTCAGGGAGTCAGGTATAGTTATTAAAGTAGCTACCCCACTATTAAGTGCCTGACACCTGATTGATGTTATTAACGATAAAGGACTTGGGAGATGAACGAATTCTTAAAAAATCGAAAATTATTAACAATAAGCACACTAGTGTTCGTGCTGCTGGTAGCAGCAGGAGTAGTTCTTTCCATTAACCTTACGTCAAGTTCTGACAACAATTTCAAAACAATCAAAGGATTAGACCAGAGATTAGATGAAGCAGTTAAAAGTGGAAGAATAACTCCAAAAGAGGCGCAGGAAAGACAAAGGCGCCTAACAGGTGACAAATATCGAAGTGGTGCAGGTAGGAAACCTGGAATAGGACCAAAAGATATAGACACTCGATTGAATGCTGCTGTAGAAAATGGAGAACTCACACAAGAAGAAGCTGATGCAAAACGAGAACAACTCAATACCAAACGGGTAGAGCTCACTGAAAAAAAAGTGGAAATCGCTCAAAAGATAGATCAGCGGTTAAATGCAGCTGTAGAAAATGGAGAACTCACGCAGGAAGAAGCTGACACAAAACGGGAACAACTCACTAACAGCAATCTTTCGAGTGAACACAGAAAAAAACAAGGGAAATTTGTCAAAAAAAATAACCCTAGAAATTGTTGCCAGATGGTTTGTTGCCAAAAAAATCACGGCGGAAATCCATCCATAAGATCAGATGGTGGTGAATGGAAAACAGATAAGGGAACTAAAGGTAGAAAACACAAAGCCAGAGACCGTGGCCCCCAAAATCATAACGCGGAAAGACAACGGAGATAGGAGCTACCATCCATGCCTGGCAATATCTTAGTGGTAGATGACGATATTGCGATTTGTGAAGCCCTTGAGCGCAACTTGCGCAACGAGGGCTTCATAGTACGTGTGTCGCATAATGGAGAAGATGCAATCCTTGCAATAGAACAGGAAACACCAGATCTTCTTGTCCTAGACATCAATATGCCAAAAATGAATGGGATTGAAGTTACAAAATATCTTCGCAAAGAACAAAACATGCTACCAATTTGTATACTCTCAGCTAAAGATGATGTCACTGATCGGGTTTTAGGCCTTGAATCAGGTGCTGATGACTACCTCATTAAACCTTTTGCATTTAGTGAATTATTAGCTCGAATTAACGCACTCTTAAGAAGAGAACATCCAACAAGCTCAAAAATTATTAAGCTAAACCATCTCATAATTGATCCGCAGAGCAGAATCGCGACCTATAGTGACAAGCCTCTCAACTTAACAAAAATTGAGTTTGATTTACTTACTGTTCTTGCCGATCACACCAATTCTGTTCTCACAAGAAATCAGCTACTAGAGCTCGTTTGGGGTTACGATTTTGAGGCTGAAACAAATGTGGTTGATGTATTTATAGGATATCTCCGCAAGAAATTGGAGAGTGATGAAAGCCCTCGGATAATTTACACAGTCCGCGGCGTCGGCTTCGTATTGAGATCATGAGTTTACAAGCCCGAATAGCAGTATTTTTAGCTGGTCTAACAATAGTTATCTTTGTAGTAGCATTTTTTTTGGTTCGGGAATTTTCTGAACAAGATATGAAAACACGGATGGATGAAAGACTTGAAGAACAAATTCATCAAGTTTTTGCTATTGGCGTATTGGAACGCATTTTTCATGACGAAATCCAGTTTCTGGAGAGAAGACAGCAACGAACTGGAACAAGGAATACAACAATATTATTGCAACTAGAAATACCAGTACGACTTATCTTTACAGTCGGTCGAAATGAAATAATTATTGAAACTGAAGGGTTTCCTGCAATTGAAACCACAAACCGAGAAAATGGCTTTTCAAACCGTAATGATGGATCAAAATCCTGGCGGATTCTCACAAAAACAACCAAACCTAAAAATCTACAACGTGGCGTAGCTGCTACTGATGTGACTGTACAAGCTGCTATTTCAACTCAGCAAATGCAACAGACAATTATTGACCTACAAGAACGTCTGCTCCTCGTAGGAGTTTTTGTTACGGTGATTGCTGGATTAAGTGGATGGTTCATTGGGTACCGAGTAATTCAACCTTTAGTTCGTCTTCGGAAAAATGCTGCCCAGGTCCGAGACACTGAAGACTTATCAGTCAGAGTCGAAGCAACTGGACCACCTGAAATTAAGGCACTAGCTGAAGATTTGAATGCCATGCTATCTCGCTTAGAGTATGCTGCCACGGAAATTAGCTCTGCATTATCTGTGTCCCGTGAATTTGGTTCTAATATCGCACATGAACTACGTACGCCCCTAACAAGTATGCGACTGAATCTTGACTTATTGAATCAAGCTGGCGATCTAAATTCAGAAGACAACCGTGCTGCTATTCAGGAAATACTTGCACAGCAAGAACGCCTTTTAAAAACACTTGATGCTCTAAGACTTCTGTCACGTGGAGACTTAGTATCAGAAGAATCAAACATGGACGAAGTGGATCTTTTCGATGTAATTACTGAATCAGTTAATTTTACAAAAAATCAATTTCCAGATATTGAATTCGTACTCGAATTGTCCGATAACATCCCTGCACTAACCGGTTGGAGGGAAGGCCTCGATGTGATGCTCCGGAACCTTTTTGAAAATGCAAGAGTCCACTGTGGTCTTTCTAGCCAAGAACTTAGCATTCAGGTGAGCGCAAAATATGAGAATGAACATGTAATAGTTAACGTAGAAGACAATGGTCGCGGCATTCCGGAAACTGAACATGAGCGAGTATTTGAACGATTCTACACAGGAACAACTGAACCCCGAGAAGGTTCTGGACTCGGTTTATCTTTAGTCCGGCAACAAATGATTATCCATGGTGGAACAGCTGTCGTTAAAGCAAGTAACCTTGGAGGAGCTTGTATTTCGCTATCCTTTCCTTCAAAAGAATAAAAATACCTATAGATATAGATCGTAAGAAACGTAATAGAGTTATATAATAAGTGTCTAAAAATTAGATAACTTCAGGTATATGTCAGCAATTCGATTAGTCAGACCGCCTTCTGGACACACTCTAAACATCAACAAAAAAACCGGGGAGAAACTTGATGTAAAAGTCCAAGATGACGGTCTTATCAAATATGATCTCTACTCAAAAAAGCCAGAGAAATTCGTCGATATCTCGGTTGAAACCAAGATAGGTGGGAAGGTTTCGCCATACCCATACTATTTGGATATGCATAGAGCGATTGCTAAAAAATTAAGTCGCATACCGAGTGCATGGCTACGAACATTAAATGCTGCACCATTCGATGATTTTGAGCCAATAGTTCTTAAATTTATAGAAAATTATGGCGATTTTTTTACCTTTGATATACAAAACACGAATCAAGAGCAGACAATCAAGGATTGGTTCATGGAGTGGGAAGCAATTGCCACAGCATCACAAATTAGCCACCCTAGCGACGATGATATCAACAAACGTCTAGTTCAACATACAATGCCGATCATTTCTCCCAACAAGTCGAGTTCTAAGAAAAAAGCAGCACATCCCAGTGGTTCACTGGCACTTTTTCCAAGTGGTTGGATCGGATGGTGCTGGGCATTAATCGCCCGTGATAAATATGACAATATCACCTACAATCCATGCGCAAACCAATATGGTTGTGACAAAGATATACCGAGCATACCGCCATTCGGTACTGGGGGACGGAAACAAAAATTTTGCAGTAATCGCTGCAAATTAGCTAACCGACGAAAAAGAATTTCATCCGAAGACTAAGCGCTCTAGACTTTGCTAGTTTTTACTTATAGTTTCCGAATTAGGAAGAAAAACCCCTCGTCGCAACAGAAAATTTAGTGGTTTGTAAGCAAAAGCCCCTAGTACAAATAATAATAACCAGAAAGCACTGGGGATAATCAGCATAAGGCGCTCTCCGAGAGAATCTGCAACGAAGCCAAAACCTAAATTCATGAGCGCCATAAAACCAGCCGCAATCATTAAATAAAAAGCCATGACTCTACCTCGAAACTCATCAGGAACAATTTCTTGAACAAACGTTGCAGACAATGCCATAAATGGTGCCTGAGTACATCCAGCTATAAAACCAGCTACAACCGAAAAAAAAGGTCCATTTGTAAAACCCAGCATTAAAAGCGCAATACCACTTCCTAGTCCTGAAAATATGAGGAACGAACCACGGTAATATTCGTTTGAAATCATTGATACACCAAGTGTACCGATCAGTGAACCAGTACCCACGGCAACCGTGATTGCAGCAAAAGTTGAACCACCTCCACCTACTTCAGTAGCAAGTCCAGGAAGTAGAGAATCGTAAGCCATAGTAAAACCACAGTGACCTCCAATTAGAAAAAGAATCATTAGGATACGTCGATCCTGAGCGACATATCGTGCCGCTTCAGCGATTGGACTAAAAACGTCAAAATTAGACTGCTGGGTAACTGAACGAGTCAACGGATTCCGCCAAGAAATACGATACAGTTGAGATATGGACAAAATAAGAAAAACGGCGGTTAAAATAAAAACCCAACCCGAGCCGTCACTTCTTTCAACTATTAGAACACCGCCCAACAATGGCCCAATAACTTTCGAACCATGTCTTGCTATCCCACGAAAAGAAATTGCATTTAGTAAATGCTCCCTAGGAACGAGGCTAGGAATTAATGCTTCAGATGCAGGCGTAACTGCAGCAAATGCAGTACCTTGCAGAATAGAGAGCACCACAACATGCCACATTACAACATGTCCACTGATAGCTAATACCCCAAGTAATGCGGAAAAAAGTACACCGAAACCTGCAGACCACATAGCCATAAGCCGACGGTCAAATCGGTCTGCAAGTGTGCCCCCTATTGGACCAAAAAATAAAGAGGGCACCATACCGCAAAAAGTGACAATTCCTACCGCACCTGTCGAACCAGTAATTTCAAATATCAACCAACCCCGGCCGAGCATTTCTGCCCATCTTGCTGCACTGGAAAGAACATAATTATAGAAGAGCTTACGGAAATCTTGCGATTGAAGAGCAGGAAATCTATTTCGCAAATTGTGTATCACTAAAACTAAATCACGTCGAGTTCACGTAAATTAACAATCTCATCCCACGAGTAGTTAAGTTCTGTCAAATATCGTTCTGTGTAATCCCCAAGCTCTGGGGGGGGCGGCAAGGTAGTACGCGGAGATCGTCCAAATTGAATAGGTGTTCCCGCAATAGCAACGTCGCCGAGTGAAGGGTGAGTCATAGTTGCAATATACCCATTTTCTCTTGCTTGCGGATCGACAACAATATCTTCATATGACTGAACAGGACCTGCAAAGATATCTTTTTCTGCAAACTTCTCAAGCCAAAATTCCTTCGATTTCTTCAAAAAACGCTCCTGCAATTGTGGTTGAATATCCTCCATGGCAGCAGCTCGTGATGCATCATCAGGATATCTTTCAGCAAGTTCCGGTAAACCAACTATCTCAGCAAGTGCCTTAAATTTATCAGTTGCTGCCCCACCTATTGCAACCCATCCATTGCTTGTTTCAAATGTTCGCCATACAGAACGGTAGGTCAACAGCGGATGCCCATAACCGCCTTTTCCTGCTTCTTTACCACTTAGTGAAAAATCTGTAATTTCCCAAGATTGCAATGCAATCTGACTACCATACAAGGACACATCGACCTGATCCCCTAAGCCGGTCCGCTCTCTTTGTAGAAGTGCAGCTAAAATTCCTGTACACAAAAAAATTGCACCTGTCTGATCTGCAATCGCTGCACCTACAGGCGTAGGAATACCCTTTGAATGTCCAGTCCGCGTTGTAATACCACCAGCTGATTGGCCAACAATATCATTCCCTGGAACTTGCGAACGTTCACCAAGTGGACCAAATGCTGATCCACAGGCGTAGACAAGCCTCGAATTCAGAGAAGAAAGATACTCATAAGAAAAACCAAGTGTATCCATTTTTCCAATTCGCATGTTACTAACAACGACATCTACTTTTTTTACAAACCGCTCAACAATTTCACGTCCTTCAGGACGCCGAACGTCCAAAGTTATGCTGCGCTTTCCTCGATTGTGAGCAATAAAGTACGGGACAGGCTCAGGTATCTGATTGCGATCAACTGCACGACCTCGCTCACCTTCACGATGTTCAACTTTAATAACTTCAGCCCCCATATCGGCAAGCAGCGTGGTAGAAAAGGGGCCTTGCTGCATCCAGGTAAAATCTAAAACACGAATCCCTTCAAGTGGTAAAGTCATGGACCCCTCCTTTTTATGACAGCATCAAGGACAAATTTGAACCTTGACCGCACCTAATGATTTATCTGCAGCAACTTCAAACGCTTTAGCAATTTCCGAAAGTCCGAAACTGTGCGTTTTGATAATCTGCATCTCTTCACGAACTTGAGCCAGCATTAGTGCTGCAGTTTTAAATTCAGCATGGTCACCCTTCCGTGCATAACAAACAGCACCGAACAACCGCACTTCCTTTAAAAGTAACTCATTCACTGGAAAATCAATACTTTCTGTAAAGACACCAACTACCACAATATTGCCTCGAGAACGTACTGCACGCAGGCCTGTGATCAAAGTATCAGCCCTCCCTCCAACAGTTTCTATAACTGTATCAATAGAGGTACTTCTTAATTGCGTTAGTACTTCATCAGGCTTCAGTGGAACTGCGCCATATAGCTTTGCAATATCTGCTTGGAAGGAATGCTTAGCAGTTATATAAACCTCTTGAATACCCAACTGACGAGCGACTAAAGCTGTACAAAGACCTACTGTCCCAGCTCCTAGTATTAACAAACTATCACCTGGATTAACCGAAGCCTGATTTAATGCATGAAGTCCTACAGCTAAAGGCTCAACAAAAGAACCTTCTTCGGGAGCAACATTTTCGGGCAATGCAAATGAAGCAGCCTCCGGGGCCAACATATGTGTAGCCATCCCCCCATCACCTTCACCACCAAGGAAGATACTACGAGAACAATGCCACCGATATCCCTCCAAACAATTGATACACACTCCGCAAGACGCTATAGGCTCAATTGCAACCCCTGACCCCACCTCCAAAGATACCCCTTCACCGACTAAGTCAACTACACCTGCAACTTCATGTCCTGGAACTCCACCCGGAGGTCCACCACTAGAATATGTGTGTAAATCACTACCACAAATCCCAACCCCCGCAACACGGATCCGCAACCATCCAGAAAGCGGAACTAACTCCTGTCGTTCTTCAAGAAAAATCTCTCGTGTTTTGCCACTCCATACGGCAGTATTTTTCATAACTTGCCTACCTCCAACACTACTAGGAATACTTTACGAAAAGAGAATAAGAAATCAAGCAGTCTTCTTGCTTTTACAGAACCTTAATCACTCGGAATAACCTGTAAAAGTGAAACTTCAGCATTTTTTAAATCATCAGGAGTATCAATGTCGTACCAAAAACAGCCGGTTACATCTACGCTGTACAAAAGTTGTTTAACGCATAATTCTTCGATTACTCGACTCAAACTACAATTTTCAGGAGCACTTTCGAGAGCTTTCCAAATTGCAGAGGTACAGTAAAAAGCACCTGTATCAAGAATTTTTGATTCTTTAAGATCTTTTCCTATTTGTGAAACTAAGTTGTCAGAATCGAGAATAAGTTTCGTTGCTTCTTGAACATAATCTTCTGGTCGACTGCTTGCATCAGCAGCAATGAAAGATACTTCCTTACTCGAAGATAATAAAGCGGCCTTAGACTGCAAAAGTTTTAGTAATTCAACTGAAAAAACATGATCACTCATAAGCAAGAGGAAAGGGTCATCCGTACAAAAAGATTGTGCAGCAGCTAAAGAATAAGAAAGTCCTTCGTGAAAACGAGGATTTGAAACAAAGCTTACTTTACCCGTATACCAACTCTTTACGGCAGCACGAACCTCTTCTCCTCGATACCCAGTAACAACTAAAACCTCCTCAACATCTGCTTTCTCAAGAGCCTCTAAGGTATAGGCAATCAGAGGTTTATCTAAAAGCTGTACAAGGGGTTTCGGTCGACCATCAAATTCATTGTTAAATCGCGTACCAAGACCTGCAGCTAATATCACAGCTTTCATTAGTCATACCCGCAATCTATTTCTTAGGATCGTAACGATAATAAGCTAGCTTTGAATTACTAGAAAGAACAATAAGTTAGGCATACCTAATTTATTAGGTATGCCTAGTCTCATATTTTATTGACGACTTAGCTAATCTTTACTATGGTGGATGCCTGTGGTTGAGCAAAAAACAGTGCTAGAACAAGCAGGTAATACACCTGTAAAAGACCCTCTCCTCAAATTCGAGGGGGGTGAACTCACAATTGAAAACCTAAGCTTTGCATATACAGAAGCTCAGGTACTTAGCGATATCTCACTGACGGTAGAAGCAGGTAAATCAATTGCCTTACTCGGACCTAGTGGATCTGGGAAAACTACGCTTCTTCGTTTGATTGCAGGTTTAGAACAAGCAAAAGAGGGACGTATCTCATTGGATAACTACACCCTCTCAGATCAGAATAAATCGATTCCAACCGAGCAGCGCAATATAGGGATGGTTTTTCAAGAAGGCGCCTTGTTTCCTCATATGGATGTGGAAACGAATGTTGCTTTTGGGCTTAAAAAGACTCCAGATCGAGAAACGCATATCAAAAAAATCCTAGAGTTAGTGGGGTTGCCAGGTTACGGCAAGAGATATCCTGAAACACTATCAGGTGGTGAACGCCAACGTGTTGCTCTTGCCAGAGCATTAGCTCCTAAACCTTCGGTCCTACTCTTAGATGAACCTTTTGCAAGTATTGACCCTAAACTACGAACTCAACTGCGCTCTGATGTATCAGAACTGCTTTCTGAACTCAAAATCACTAGCATATTTGTAACTCATGATCTTGAAACAGCATTTGTTGTTGGCAACAAAATAGCAGTGATGAATGAGGCTAAGATACTACAGTTCGGGACAGCTGATGAAATCTATAAGCACCCCACAACACAGTGGGTAGCAGAATTTGTCGGTGAAGCGAACTTTTTCGAGGGGGAAGCAACAGGTACCGAGGTCGAAACGATTCTTGGAAGACTTCCCCTGGCTAAACCATCAAGTGGCGTATTAAGTGTTCTAGTCCGCCCAGAACACTTATCCCTTGCAGATGGAAAAGACTGGAAAATTGAAAAAATTGAATTCTATGGCCATGACACGAAGTACTTAATAAGTAAGGAAAATCATGCTTTAATTTCTGTCCGTACACCAATGCTGGGTACCCGGAGAACCGGTGATTTTGTTGATTTAAAATACACTGGTCCCCCGACACAAACCTATTCGTAAGACTAAATTAAAAGAACTTCTTCATGAATCAATTTAAAAAAACACCAATTTGGTTATGGATTAGTTCATTTTTTATAACTGCCTGCTTCGCAACTCCAATCGTTTATATAGTTGTGCGAAACATCAGCGAGGGCAGTAACGCTGTAGAAACCCTATTCTCATCTCATACGCTCAGCCCACTGCTGAACACACTATATCTTGCAATATCAGTGACTTTTGCCACAGCAATTCTGGGAACACTTTTAGCATGGATCATAGTGCGAACTGACCTACCTTATGCTCGATTTTGGCGTGTTGCTGTGGCACTACCGTTAGTACTACCATCCTTTTTAGCTGGCATAGCATTATTAGATGCATTTAGACCAGGTGGCATAGTTCCAGAAATACTAGAACCTTTAGGCTTGGGGATGCCGCCGGTGATCGATGGATTCTGGGGCTCCTTTACAGCTTTAACCCTAGTCACTTACCCATATGTCTTTCTACCAGTTTCTGCAAGACTATCATCACTTTCAACTGAACAAGATGAGGCAGCACGCGTTCTTGGCAAAGGAAGCTGGTCAATTTTCCCTCGTATTATCTGGCCTCAAATAGCAAGTTCTACACAAGCAGGTGCACTTTTAGTCCTCCTTTATGTAGTGAGTGATTTTGGCTTAGTACGGGTTATGGACTACATTACTTTATCAACACGTATTTTCACTAATCGGCTTTTTGACGGACCTCTATCTTTTTCACTAGGTCTCATTCTTGCAATTCTTGCGCTTGTTATTGCAGCCCTAGAAAGCCGGGCAGGGGGAAAATCAAAACAGCACCTTGAATCAGGAAAAAAAATACCTCGAAAAATTGCTTTGAGATGGTGGCGTGTACCTGCACTGCTAACAGTTATCACCCCTCTCTTATTTGGGTTGGGCGCTCCGATATTTGTATTTTGTTGGTGGACTTTTAACACAACCACCAATAACTGGAGCGAGCGCCTCGGTGATCTTGGAACACCGTTATTAAACACATTTTGGATAAGTATAGTGGTAGCAATTCTCACAGTTGCTTTAATGCTACCTATAGCATATTTAAGTACACGCTATAGGAGTCGAGGAACAAACTACATCCAAACAATAGTGGCAAGTAGCTTTGCGATTCCAGGCCTTTTGATTGCACTCTCCACAGTTTTCATGACCTTAGAAGTTCCTGGCCTAGAAGTTCTCTATCTGACTTTCATACCATTAATATTTTCCTATATCGTACATTTTGGTGTTCAGGCTTTGCGCAATACAGAAATTGGGGTCCTAACCTTAGATTCACAACTTACTGAAACTGCTCAAGCCCTAGGTGCAAAACGTTTACGCAGACTACTGAAAATCGAAGTCCCACTGATGACACCAACCCTACTAGCAGGTGCCGGTATTGTTTTGCTTTCCGTTATGAAAGAACTACCAGTTACCCTTCTTGCTTCTCCAATAGGCTTTCAGACATTAGCAACGAGAATTTGGGGTCTTGAAGCAGAAGGCTTCCTCGCAGAAACGGGCCTTACTGCATTAGTCCTTATCCTTCTTTCCACCTTGCTAACCTGGTTTCTTGTTCTAAGAACCGAATCAAAAAGGTCCTAGGAAGCCTATTAAAGCCACGTTATCATGTATTCAAGATATTTTAGATTAAGAGGACAGCATGGAAACTTTAGCTCCGGATGTAGTAATTGAACCCTCAGAATTTCTAACAGAAGAACACCGCATAGAACCCTTTCCGTTGTATAAAAAAATTCGTGATAATGAACCTGTCTATAATGATAAGTTTCAAAACCGATGGTTTATTTCTAAATATGAAGATATTTGGAAGGTATATAAGAATAATGAAGACTTCACACGTGCTATTTATGACGTAAAAGGAAACTATGAATTCGGCTCAGATTCCCCTCTTGGGCCAACAATTTTGGAGTACGGCGAAGGGGAAGAACATCGACGCCAACGAGGGATTGTTGCTGGAGAATTCGTAGGGGAAAAACTAAAAAGTTGGCTTCCAATAATTGAAGAAACAGCCGTAGAGATGATCGATGAGTTCTCATTATCTGCAGCTGAAGGACTAGCTTCAGACTTCATAAAGCGTGGAGAGGTTGACTTGGTGACACAATTCAGCTCACGATTCCCAATTAGAGTTATAGCGGGAATGCTAGGCCTGCCAAAAAAAGATAATGACTATTTCGAACAACTATATAGCAAACTTTTTGCAGGAATGGGCTATGGGAAGGCATATTTCAAATCTGCAGAGCAAGCACGAAATGAGCTATTTGATTATCTGGATCCCCATATTTCAGAACGCATGGAAAACCCAAAGGAAGATTTGATCTCTAAGTTCTGCCACGCAGAGTTGCAAGGTGAACGAATGACCGTAATGCAAATAAAAGCATTTATCGCGCTATTACTTGTGGGAGGGGGTGACACCACACACAAGGCAATCGATTCTATGTGGTGGAACCTTCTACACAATCCCGAACAATTCGATGCGGTACAAAAAAAACCTGATTTGCTGGATCGAGTTTTTACGGAAATGTTACGTTTTGATGGTCCAAATCATTATCAAAGCCGAAGAACTTTAAGGGAAGTAGAGATTGGCGAAAAACTACTACCAATGGGCGCAAAAGTCGATTTATGTTTAGGTGCGGGCAATCGTGACGAAAGCGTTTTTTCGAATCCAGATGACTTCAACATTTTCCGAGAAGACCTGTATTTTGGGAAAGAATTACGCGTTGGGTATTGGCAAGATGGTGTAGCTAGCCACCTTGGATTTGGGCAAGAACGTCATTTCTGCATGGGCTATGCTATGGCTCGCCAAGAAGCTGTAATGGCTTCCAAATTACTACTCACTGCATTAAAAAACCCACATCTAAAAGATGTACCAAATGATGGCATTGTCTTCCCACCACCAGGAAGAGGTGGGGTACGTGGCCCGCTACATTTGGAAATTGAATTCGATACCTAAGGATTATTGTTATGTCTCTTGAAAACGTTTTTAAACCAATAATGGTCAATAAGACTGAATTTCGTAATCGAGTAGTTCGATCAGCACATGGCACTGGTTTAGGAAGGGGGACAATTAATGATGATCTAATTGCCTACCATGAGGCTCGAGCCCGTGGTGGTGTAGCAATGAGTATTCTCGAGGCATCTTCAGTCCACCCCTCATCAGGTGCGGGGTCTGTCCCAGCATTTAGCGATGAAATGATCCCAGAATACGCAAAACTAGCGAATGCTGTACACAAACAGGGGATGGTAATGATGCAACAACTCTTTCATCAGGGTGCTCATGCAATTCCTACTGATGGCAGCCCGCCTTGGGCACCGTCAGCAATTCCAAGTGTGAAGCATTTACGCGCATCCGAAGGTCAAGGTGAAATCCCAGTCGCAATGACCCAAAACATGATCGATGAAATTGTTGAAGCATACGCATCTGCAGCGAAACGAGCCGAAGAAGGTGGGCTTGATGGCATAGAAATCCACTACGGCCATAGTTTCCTGGTCATGCAATTTTTATCGCCCACAACAAATCGGCGTACAGATAAGTATGGGGGATCTGCAGAAAATCGCCGTCGTTTCGGGAAAGAAGTCGTTGCTGCCATCCGTAAAGTAGTTAGCCCTGAATTTATCATCGGTGTTCGGCTAAGTGGACGTGAAGGAGTTGAAGGGGGATTGGAACCTGATGACTGTCGAACTATAGCACTCGACTTAGAAGAAACCGGAATGGTCGACCTGTTTAGCGTCTCTACGGGAGGTTACCTTGCATTTGATCAATTAATTGGTGGTATGCATGAAGAACATGGGTATGAATTATCACAAAGTGTCCCAGCTAGTCGTGCCCTCAAAAAGCCGAGCTTTGTCGTAGGCCGTATTACAACCCTAGAGGAAGCTGACCGCATCATTAGCTCTGGCGAAGCTGATATGGTTTCCATGATCCGTGCAACACTTGCGGACCCAGATATTGTACGGAAATCGCAAGAAGGTCGTACAGAAGACGTGCGCCCATGCCTTGGCTGTAATCAAGGTTGTATAGGAGGAAGTACAGGTCCTTTAATGCGCTTCGGATGTGTGGTTAATGTCGGTGCAGGACAAGAATTACGCTTCGGAGACGACACAATTACTCCCAGCTCTGAAAGCAAACGCGTTATGGTTATCGGCGGTGGCCCTTCAGGACTTGAAGCTGCTCGTGTAGCTGCCTTACGTGGACATCAGGTAACACTTTATGAGGCAAGCGATGAGCTTGGCGGACAAGTCAAACTAGCCAGAAAAGCACCTACACGCGATGAGTTCGGCAAGGATATCGATTGGATAGTTCCTCAATTACGCAAACTTGAAGTGAAAATTGAGCTGAACAAGAAAGTTGACGAGGAAATTATAGAAAAAGAGAAACCAGAAGCAATCATCTTGGCAACAGGTTCAACACCTAGACGTGATGGCTTTCAAGCAGCTCGTCCTGCAAGTCCCGTTACAGGTATTAGTAATGAAAATGTATTCACGTCTTGGGAAGTCATGGCAGAAGAGGTTGAAACCGGAAAGCATGTACTAGTGTTTGATGATGTAGGACACTACGAAGGCATCGCAGTCGCAGAATTTCTTCTCGAAAAAGGAGTGGCTGTAACTTTTGCTACACCTCATACGAGCATAGGACCGCAAACCGTTGGTGCATTGATGCGTGATCCGGCCTTACGAAGACTAACTGATCATGCGAGTGGGTTCTCATTAGTCCCACGTGCACAACTTTCAGCGATACAAAAGGATTCAGTCGTAATTACAAATTTAGATTCTGGCAAAGACCACATTCATACTGCTAATAGTGTGGTACTTATCTCTGGAAATGTATCAAATCGAAGCCTCGTTGATGTCTTGGAAGACTATGAAGGTGAAGTCTTTGTAACTGGAGATGCCGTTGCGTCACGACCGATGGAAAAAGCAATCCATGATGGTCACTATGCCGCACTACGTATCTCAGACAATCAGATTGTGATCCCTAGCACAGCTATCTTATCGAAAACTAGCAACCCCCTCTCAGGAAGTAGCTGACCTTTCAGAGCCTCCTTAAAACATTTTCGTTAAACCAAAGTGCATCCTCGATTGAACTTATTGAAACAGCAATCTCAGAAACCCCGACACTTTTAAAAACCTCAATCTGATCCAGCATATGCTCAGCATTTCCAAAAAGAACTCCTGAGTGATCCCATTGTGTAACCTGTTCAGAACGGCCCCAAGAACGTGCCATGCTTGCAATCTGACCAGCTATTTGGTCAGCTACTTCCACATTTTGATCACGTGCAAAAATTAAATCAGCGGTTATTGCAAAGGTGTCAGGGTTGCGACCAACCTTTTCACAATTTTCACGTACTGCTAAACCAATTGCAGCAATTTGCTCAGGCCCCAATTGCCAAGTGTTAATCCCATCAGCATGCCTAACAGCTACTTCCAAAACTTTACCCGGTTTGTTCAAACCAACGATAATTGGAATTGTTGGTTTTTGCACAGGTTTTGGTACGAAAGTTGCACCGCCCAACAATTGAAAATGCTCACCTGAAAAAACCGTATTCTCTTTAGTCCATAAAGACTTCAGAATTTCAATTATCTCTTGCATTTGTTGAACACGAGCACTGAAATTATGCATTTCAAACCCATATGGTTCGAAATCTGCATGTTCATATGCCGTCCCAATTCCTAACGTCACACGACCACCACTCAGTACATCTACTGCTGTAACCTGCCTAGCAAGAGCAATTGGATGATGGAAAGGAGCACCAGTAACATGTGTTCCTAATCGGATCCTCTCCGTTTGCCCAGCCACCCAAGCCAAAAAAGCCCACGGATCTGGTTCCGCAAATGAAGGGTGATCAACCACATAAAGCGTATCTATCAACGACGCATCTAGATCAGATAAATGCTCTCGAAACTCTGTAGTACTAGTAATAACAATACCGAATTGCATAGAGCTTACTCGCTGTCAGGCACTCCCTCTTGGGCTAACAACTCGAGATCATCAACCTTCCCAAACATGTAGGGCAAAAAGCTTTCACCAGGTACACGATCAAGAATTTCCCCATGCGTATATGAATCACCTTCTGAATACATCACGCTCTTAACATCAACTATCGGAATATCCACTACAGGATCATGCACTGACTCTCTTAAAATCAGATCTCCCTCTAAACGTTCAACTCTACGGGTAGATCCGGTATGCCGAACCAGCACAAGTACAGGATCGTTGTCGAACCCTTCGCCATTTGGTGCTGGCATATATTTGAAATAAAAGCGATTCTGAACCCCAGAATCACCCCCTTCAAGGCTCTCACGACTTTGCCCTTGAATTTCCATATAGGTAACCCCATATCGCTGAACAGTACCCAGAAACTTATCTTCATCCTCAAAAACATTGATTTCAGCAACTTTTTTTGGCTCACCATAAAGTTCCCTGCCAAAAATAACGGCAGCATCTGTAGACATAGGCATTGTTAGCGGATAAAAACCAACAATATCCTTATAACGACACCGAACAACAAGACCTGCAGCACCAAATGGTTGCAGAGTATTACTAGTTCCAATACGTGAAATGCTGGCAGAGGCCAAAGGTTGTTCATCTGGTTCGAGAGGTGGTGGTAAAACAGCTTTAATTATCTCAGGATCTGTTTCAAATGAAACTGATAATGACCGAAACGATTCAAAAGCTGGCGCCGCATATAATTTTTGTAGTTGCCGAACTTGTTCAAGAGTTTTTACGTAACGCAGTTTCATTTTACTACTCACCTACTAATCCATACGACTGCCGCCATCAACATTCAATGCCTGACCCGTCATATAAGAAGAATCATCAGAAGCAAGGAAGGAGACCACTGCAGCTTGCTCTTCAGGAAGAGCTTGTCTCTTCATAAGTAACGCTTGTCTGATATTTGCTTTAGAAGTTCCAGGTTCAACTCCCGCAACTTTGTCGTAACGTCCGAAAGTACCATCCATCATGTCTGTATCAGTAGAACCTGGACACACAATGTTCACGCGAATATTATCTTTCGCAAGCTCAAGCGCTAACTGTTGTGTAAGTCCATGCATAGCCCATTTTGTTGCACAGTACGCACCGTAATTCGGAATCCCAATACGACCTGCTGTTGAAGAAATATTTACAATGCTACCGCCTCCTGATTTAACCATTTCCCTACCGACTGCACGAATTACGTGATAAAGACCATGAAGATTAACATCTACTGTTTCAAACCAATTCTCATCGGTCATACTTAATATTGGTGCATCCCCTGCTTCGCTAGGAAGCGCAGCGTTATTCACCAGTACATCTATTTTTCCAAGCTCAGAAACAGATTGTTCTACTACGGCTTTCACTTCATCTACGTTAACAACATCGCAGTCAAAAGCGAGCGAACGACGGCCCATATCACGAATCTCCTGAGCCAAGCTTTCAGGACCAAGCCAACCTATTTCTTTTTCATGATCAGGAAAAGATGCAGGATCACGCGGTCTCCCAGTAACCACAACATCAGCACCATCTTCTGCTAACCGAAGTGCTATTGCACGACCAATACCACGATAACGACCAGCTCCCGTTACAAAGGCAACACGTCCAGACAATTTACTCATATGCAAAAATCAAGCACCTGTAATGGCACCCAACTCCTCCCATGGCCTTGCCCTGCGCTCATTCCAATGCGCAACCCAAGAATCTGTAACACCTTGAGGTCCATGATGATAATCCACTTCAAGAGTAACTTCCCCATCATCATTAAATTCAAGCCTTGACATGCCCTCAAAGGTTACCCACTTTCCGTAGTTTTCATTTTCCTTGTCCACAATTTGGACGTAGGCCATCCATAGGACCGCCACCCCATGGTGATCTTCGGCAACATACAGTTCTTCAACCGGCACCCGTAGAGTTATACCCACCTTTTGGGATGCCCAAAACTTCCGAATTTCATCTTTTCCACGTAAAGCATCTTCATGCCCAACTATGTCACGCATAACGGCATCATCTGAAAACCATTGATCAGGACCATAAGGATCCCCTGAACCCCAGCCACCTTCTTCAAATAACTTACGAGCAGTTTCTAAATCTTTTTTTGATGCAGGCATTCAAAACTCCTATTTACACTTTTTTAGGGAGTATACGCGTGCATAACAAGATTTGTGAGTTTGTAATGGTTTTTATCTTAAAAACCAACTTTTCAGATCTAACCGCCACCTATCGCCGGTACAAATGCAACTTCACTGTTTTCTGCTAATCCTTGCCTCAACCCCAAGTGGGCGGTCTCACCATCTATTGATGCAAGAATTTCTGGAACAAGCTGTCCATCCTCATCAAGAAGACGCTCGGCAAAACCCGGATAGATCTCATCCAAGTTTTCGATAGCTTGCCTAAGAGTTTTACCAGGTACTTCCACCCGACTCTTTCCATCCGTGAAAGACTGGAGCAGAGACGGAATAATAATATTCGCCATAGAAAAATTACTACTCTTCCGCCGGAATTGTCCCCAGCGACTCTAAAACATTCTGCGGAGATATGGGAAGATGCTGCTGTCGTACACCAATTGCGTCATATACAGCATTAGCAATTGCTGCTAACGGAGGAACAAGAGGGACTTCACCTACACCCCGAAGGCCATAAGGGTGTCCTGGGTTAGGAATTTCGATCAGCTCGGTATCAATCATTGGTAAATCAAAGGCAGTTGGCATGCGGTAATCCAAAAAGGAATTGTTTGCCATTTTCCCCTCACCACTCCAAACATATTCCTCATTAAGCGCCCATCCAATCCCTTGGACTGTTCCCCCTTGAAGTTGTCCTTCAACATATGAAGGATGGGCAGCAGTTCCAACATCTTGAATAACCGTATATCGCAAAATATCCACTTTACCGGTCTCGGGATCAACTTCAACATCAACAATATTCCCTGCATAAGCCGGACCAACCTTTGTAGGATTCGAAGCAGCGGATGCACTTATGGGTCCACCTGTTTTGAGTTGAGCTTTTGCAATTTCTTGAAATGTTAATGACACAGAAGAATCATCTTTCTTGGAAAACGTACCTTTTTCTTCTACTACATTATCTGCTTCAGTTTCGAGAAGGATTGCTGCGCGCTTAATCATTTCCTTCTTGATTTCCTCAGCAGCATTAATTGCCGCAATACCAGTCGAAAAAGCCACACGACTACCTCCCGTGGGACCAGTCCAACCAATAGTGTCTGTATCACCAACTGAAGGCTGTACATCCTCAGCTGCTATACCCAGTGTTTCTGCAGCTTGCATAGCAACTGCAGCCCGTGTACCACCGATATCCACCGAACCACTAACAAGGGTAATTGTCCCATCCGAGTTAACATTCATTGTGACAGAAGATTGATTCCCACCGTTAAACCAAAACCCCATAGCCACACCACGACCACGATTAGGACCCTCAATAGGAGCGCTATAGTGAGGATGGTTCTTCAACGCCTCTTCCACATCTCGACACCCTACAAGAGGTAACGGCACACCAGTGGGTAGCCGATCTCCTTCTTCGGCAGCATTTTTTAGCCGGAAGTCAATTGGATCTAAACCTGCCTTTTCCGCAAGTTCATCTATTGTTGATTCAACCGCATACGCAGCCTGTGGTGAACCAGGTGCCCTATAAGCCGCAACTTTAGGCTTATTAACGACGACATCAAAGCCATCTATCAGGAAATTTTCTATTTTATAAGGAGCCAAAGCAGTAGTTGCCCCAGCACCTACAGGGGAACCTGGATAAGCTCCGGCTTCATATGCCAACCATAATTCGGCAGCAGTAATAATTCCGGAATCATCGCATCCTATCTTAGCTTTCATAAGCGTGGCAGAAGTCGGACCTGTAGCCTCAAATACCTCCGAACGAGTCATTACTGCTTTTACAGGATGTCCAGATTTTCGAGATAAAATTGCACATAAAGGTGCCAAATAGGCATTTATTTTTGCGCCAAAACCACCGCCAATTTCCATCGGATAAACCGTTACTCGCGACTCAGGAACACCAAGCATCGCAGCAGTTTGAGTACGTACGCCAAAAGGTCCTTGGGTACTTGTCCAAACGCGAATATGCTCATCAGTACCCCAATACACCGTTGCGGTATGTGGCTCTATATATCCTTGATGTACTGTCGAGGTAGTGAACTCTCTTTCAACTATGTG
>MDTE01053451.1_pt1 | contig 119631 bp, 116 predicted proteins | sample 811231 | NCBI WGS metagenome assembly MDTE01 (sample SAMN05326651, study PRJNA326480) | marine metagenome | isolation source: seawater | place: Indian Ocean: Red Sea | collected 2010 | reverse complement strand
TTAACCTCTTCTATTGCAAACGGCGGGAAAATTTATAGGCCCTATGTAGTAGAAAAGATTACTAGCACGGATGGGAAACAAATTTTCCGTCAAAAATCTCTGTTAAGAAAGAGAATCCAGGATAAAAATCAATACTTAGAAAAAGTAAGATTATTTCTAAAAGAGACAGTAAATAGCGAAAAAGGGACTGGCAAAAAAGCTAAATCTAATCTTTTCACTATTTCTGGCAAAACAGAAACAGCCCAAGCGGCTAAATTAGTTAAATCATCAATAAATACCGATTCCGAAGAAAGGAAAAGAGATAATAGAGACCATAGTTGGTTTGTTGCATTTGCTCCTTACAAAAAACCTGAAATTGCACTGGTAATTTTTGCAGAACATACAGATCTGCCGGGTTCTCATTTTGCACCTATGGCAAAAGAAATTATTGAATTTTACATTCAGGGGAAAAAAGGAATCCGAATTGATAAATAGAACACCTCAGACACAAAATACTTCGATCACAACTTCGACAATTTCTCGAATTGATTTGCCACTTGTAGTTACTATGATTTGTCTTTGCATGATTAGCGTTTTTATGATTTACAGTGCAACTTTTCTTGACCAAAATGCTCTTATAAAAGGGTTATGGAAAAAACAGTTGCTATTTTTCCTCATTGGTCTTTTACTTCTGCTAATTGTACTCTCAATAAATTATAGACATTTCGTAAATTTCTCCCCTCTTTTCTACACAATAGTTTTAACACTTTTGCTTGTAGTATATTTTTCTGGAGATACAGTTTACGGTTCAAAACGTTGGCTTTCATTCGGGTCACTTCGAATACAACCTTCCGAAATTGCAAAGATATCAATAATTTTAATTTACGCTTTCTTTCTTGGCACATTTGAAAGATCTCACTTCTTATCTTGGAAAATGATTCTATACCCTACACTTTTCTTAATACCTCTAGTTATTCTTGTCTACAAACAACCCGACTTAGGAACATCAATTGTAATCTTACTTATAGCAACAATTATTTTGCTTTCAATTGGTGTATCAAGAAGATTGTTTTTGACCTTTTTACTTTCAGGAATCGCAAGCATTCCCTTGTCATGGCACTTCCTACTTAAGCCATATCAAAAACAAAGGATCTTAACCTTACTTTTTCCTGAATCTGGAAATCTCGGGACACAATGGCAAAGCAAACAAAGTATGATTGCAATTGGAAGTGGTCAATTTTGGGGAAAAGGAACTCTTGAGGGCACACAAAGTAGCCTTCAATTCCTACCTGAGAAACATTCGGACTTTATTTTTTCAGTAATATGTGAAGAACATGGATTTTTAGGAGCAATTATCGTCCTTTTGCTACTCGCAATTTTGGTACAAAGATGTTTCAGCATATCTAGAAAAGCATCTGATGAACATGGAAAAATCCTTGCTTTAGGTATTGCAATTTTGTTTTCACTGCAAATAGTATTTAATATAGGAATGACTATTGGAATCTTTCCCATAGTCGGAATAACACTTCCTTTAATTAGTTATGGAGGAAGTTCTTTGATAACTTCAATAATAGCAATAGGTTTAGTCATGAATGTAGATTTAAGAAGAAGAACTTTTAAAAGAAAATGAAGCTTAGGAATTTTTTATGGAATCAAAAATTATAGTTAATGCTGAAAAATTTGAGACAAGAGTAGCTATTATGGAAAATGGCGTTCTAGCCGAATTTTTTGTCGAAAGAAAAGCTGAAAAAAGTATTGAAGGAAATATTTATAAAGGCATTATCAAAAAGGTATTGCCTGGAATGCAAGCTGCATTCGTAGATATCGGATTAAATAAAGCTGGATTTTTACATGCTAATGATATCTGCCCTATTATTGAGTTGGAAAATAACAATAAAGAAGAATCAGAAGATTTTGATGAAAATGATTTCCTTGACCTTTATGGGAATGATGACGAATTTGATGGTTACACTACGAGAAAAATGGAACCAAAATTTAAGAAAAAAAGAAAAAAGCAGAGTTCTAAAATTGAACATTTAATTAAAGAAGGACAGGAAATTCTAGTTCAAGTAAGCAGAGAACCTTTTGGCACTAAAGGACCTAGACTGACGAACTATATTTCCCTACCAGGCTATTATGTTGTTTTTATGCCTACAGTTAATCAAGTTGGGATAAGCAGAAGAATAGAAAAAATCTCAGAACGTCAAAGACTAAGAAAACTCATAAAAGAAAATAAGAAGAAGGGTTCTGGTTATATCATACGAACTGCGAGTGAAAATGTTTTAGAAGAAGACTTGCAAGCAAACATACAATTTCTGAACACGTTATGGGATAATATTTTATCTGAAAGCAGAGAAATTTCAGCGCCAGGATTAGTCCACGAAAACCTTTCTATTATTCAACGTACAATCAGAGATTTTTTTAACTCTCAAATCGACAACATGATTATAGATAGTGATTCGGACTATGAAGCATGCAAAGGGTTTCTCTCTAAATACTATCAACACTTATTGTCTAAATTAATTAAATATCAAAATGGAAAACCAATCTTTGATTTTTATGGCATAGAACATCAAGTAGACAGGATGTTGGACCAAAGAGTTTGGTTGAAAAGCGGAGGATTTCTGGTAATAGATCAAACAGAAGCTTTAACAACAATTGATGTCAATACAGGCAGATTTGTAGGAAAACGCAATCCTGAAGAAACTATTATAAAAACTAACCTAGAGGCAGTTCATGAAGTTGTCGCTCAACTCCGCCTTAGGAATATAGGTGGCATCATTATTGTTGATTTTATAGACATGGAAAAAGAGAAGAACAAAAACAAAGTTTTCAATGCTTTCAATGAAGAATTAAAGAAAGATCGTTCTAGAACTAGCATCTTAAAAATAAGCGATATTGGACTAGTTGAGATGACTAGAAAAAGAGTGCGAGACAACATACAAAAGACTCTTTGTGAGGGTTGTCCATATTGTGAAGGTAGAGGTCATGTGAAATCTAAGACTACCATTTGCTACGAAATTCTGAGAGACATAAAAAGAATAAATTACGGGAATTCAGATATTAAAACTATTAAATTGACCACACACCCAGATGTAGCTGGCCGATTACTGGAAGAAGACAAAGAACACCTAGATGATATAGAGAACAAACTTCAATTAGAACTTGTAATTAAGACTGACGATGAGTTACATTTGGAGGCTTATGAAATTGAGGCTTTGTAATGTTTTAAACCCAAATTAAAAATGTTGGAAAATATATAAAGAAAAAATGACCGATATTAAAAAAGAAAAGAAAAAACTACTTATTGTCGAATCCCCCACAAAAGTGAGGACACTCGAAAAGTTCTTATCCAAAGAATATAAAGTTCTTGCCTCAAGAGGCCACTTAAGAGACCTTCTAAAAACAGGCGAGAGAAATATGGGTATCGACATTGAAAACGGATTTAAAGCACATTACGGACCAATAGATTCTAAGAAAAAAACTATATCAGAACTTAAAAAAGCTGCTGCAACGGCTGATGAAATTTTTCTGGCAACTGATCCTGATCGTGAAGGAGAAGCAATAGCTTGGCATATCAGTCAATTAATAGAAAAGAAGAAAGAGCAAAGACCTATTTACAGAATCTCATTTAACGAAATAACAAAAAACGCCGTTCTTAATTCATTATCTACTCCAGGAGAAATTGACAAGAAAAAAGTAGACGCACAAGAAACAAGAAGAAAACTTGATAGAATAGTCGGGTTCAAACTATCAGGAGAAATACTCTGGTCATTAGTTGCTTTTGGTCTAAGTGCCGGAAGAGTTCAATCAGTTGCCTTAAAACTCATTTGCGAACGTGAAAAAGAAAGAAACGAATTTCAATCTTTAGAATATTGGGAAATAATTACACTCTTAGAAAAATTAGGCCAATCAATTCCATTCAAAGCAAAACTGCATAAGATTTCAGGAGAACTAGTAGAACAAAAGAAAAAGAATAAATTTTTAATAACCAGCAAAGAAGAATCTAATAAATTCAGAGAAATAATAGAAAATGCCAACCTAAAAATAGAAAAAGTAGAAAAAAAAGAGAGGAGATCTCAACCCTCCCCTCCATTCATTACAAGTACCCTACAAAGAGAAGTCTCTACAAAACTTAGATTCTCTGCAAAACGCACCATGTCTGTTGCACAAAAGCTCTACGAAGGAATAAATCTAGGAAAAGAATTTGGAACTGTAGGTTTAATCACATACATGAGAACAGATTCTGTGAGAATTGCACCTGAAGCAATAGTTTCGGCTAGATCTTTTATTCAAAATGAATTTGGCCGAGAATTTTTGCCTGACAATCCTAATGTCTACAAGACAAAACAATCTGCGCAAGATGCTCACGAATCGATAAGACCTACAAATGTCGATTTAACACCACTAAAACTAGAAACTCTAATGAAAAAAGATGAATTCGCAGTTTATGAACTTATCTGGAAACGTTTTCTTGCTTCGCAAATGACAAAAGCAATCTACGATCAAACTGTTGTAGATATAAAAGCAGACGATTTAACTCTTAGAGCAAGCGGATCAGTTATGAAATTTGCAGGGTTCATGAAATTATACGAAAATGAAAAACGTGACCAAGAAGAAAATATGAAGGAAGAAAAAGATCGATTGCTACCCGAACTTTTAGAGGGCGATAAGATATCAATTTTAAATACAGAAGAAAGTTCAGAACCTATCGAACAAAAACAGCACTTCACCCAACCTCCTGCTAGATATTCTGACGCTTCTTTAGTTAAAAAACTTGAAGATGAGGGTATTGGAAGACCAAGTACCTATGCATCTTTTTTTGATAAATTGGAATCTAGAAAATACGTATCTGTTCCAAAAGGGAAACGTCAATTTGAACCAACCGTTTTAGGAATGGAAGTAAACAAATTGCTCCTTGAAGGATTTCCAAAACTGATAGATGTTAACTTCACGGGGAAGCTTGAAACAGATTTAGATAATATTGAGAGTGGAACACAAGACTGGCTTTCAATTCTCCAAAATTTTTACAAAGATTTTGATAACGATGTTCAAGAAGCAAAAACAAACCTTCCTAACCTTAAAAAAATCTCTAAATCAACAGGAAGAACCTGTCCAGAATGCAATGAAAATGAACTTGTTGAAAAGTTTGGCAGAAATGGTTGGTTTATTGCGTGTTCTTCTTATCCTAAATGTAAACATAGCGAAGACTTAAACGTAACTGAAGATTCTGAAGAAACGAAGCAATTCATTGCTGAATTAGAAGAAAAGGCACCTCCTTGTTCACTTTGTGGTTCTCCAATGAAGTGCAATAAAGGGAGGTTTGGATTTTATCTTTCTTGTTCTGACAATCCTAAAGAACATCCAAAATTGAGCGTTAAAGAAAATGGGGATATTTCTACACCCCCTGTTACTTTAGGAATCTCCTGTGGTTCCAATGGTTGTGAAGGAGAACTAGTCGAGAGAAAAAACAATAGACGAGGAAACCTTTTCTACGGTTGCTCTAAATTCCCAAAATGCAGATATATTTTGCCAACACCACCCATCAAATCATCTTGCCCTAAATGTAGTTTTCCACATTTAACAAAGATAGAAGACAAAGAGGGAAAAGAGATTTTGAGTTGTCCATCGAAAGAGTGTGACTACTCATCTAACGAGACAGAGGACATACCTATAGATACTGCCCAAACTGCTAAAACTTAAGATGTCTAAAAATCCCAAAACAAATCGTGAGCAAAGAGTTTTAAATATTATAGGTGCTGGCCTAGCTGGAACAGAAGCTGCGTGGCAGGCATCTAATCTTGGCATAGAAGTCAACCTTTTTGAGATGAGACCAAAGAAATCAACCGCGGCACATCAAACCTCTAATCTTGCGGAATTGGTTTGCTCTAATTCTTTTCGTTCAAATTCAATTAGGAATGCAGTAGGGTTGTTGAAAGAAGAAATGAGAAAACTAGATTCTTTAATTATCAATTGCGCTGAAGAAGCTAAAATACCTGCAGGTACCGCACTTGCAGTAGACAGAGAAAAGTTCAGCAAAAAAGTTACAGAAAGGATAGAAAAGAATTCTAAGATTAATCTAATTAGAGATGAAGTGAAAAGTCTAGAACCTTTTAAGGATAAAATCACAATTATTGCTACTGGGCCCCTAACTAGCGACTCACTTTCTGAAGAAATTAAGAAATTAACAAACGAAAAATATCTTTACTTTTACGATGCAATTTCACCAATCGTATACGGAGACAGTATAGATATGTCTACCGCTTTTTTTGGTTCAAGGTATGGCAAAAACTCTTCTAACGAGGAAGGAGATTATATAAATATAGGATTGAGTAAAGACGAGTACATAAACTTTATTGATGAACTAACTAAAGGAGAAAAGATTCCACTTAGAGATTTTGAAAAAGCTATTTATTTTGAAGGTTGTCTTCCAATCGAAGTAATGGCGTCTAGAGGCTTAGACACTCTTGCCTACGGTGCAATGAAACCTATTGGAATTGAAAATCCGAAAACAAAAGAAAGATTCTATGCAGTAATCCAACTAAGAAAAGAAAACTTAAATGGAGAATTTTATTCTCTCGTCGGATTTCAAACTAGATTAAAGTATCCTGAGCAGAAACGGATTTTTTCTATGCTCCCAGCGTTGTCAAAAGTTAAATTTCTAAGATTTGGAAGTCTTCATCGAAATACCTACATCCACTCACCTAGATTATTAAATACAAGCTTGCAACTTAAGAAAAAAGACAATCTGCTCTTTGCAGGTCAATTGACTGGCGTAGAAGGTTATATTGAATCTTGTGCAATAGGCCTATTAGCTGGCTTATATGCAGCATCCAATTTAAGAAACGAAATGCCTTTAATTCCACCTCCAACAACAGCAATAGGTGCGCTAAATCGATATGTCGCTGAAGCTCAAAGTGAAGATTTTCAGCCTATGAATATCAATTTTGGCATTTTCCCATCATTAGAAAATCATATAAGAAGAAAAGAAGACCGAAGAGATGCTATGATTACTAGAGCAATGAATGATCTTGAAAAATGGAGAGAGGACATATTTCTGTGCAAGATATAGATAAACTCATGGAAGATTTTAGAAAAAAATTATCTAAGGAGATGGGATATTCCTCGCATACAATCAGGGCTTATTCGAATGATCTCAATAGTTTCATTAAATTTCTATCGGAATACACAAATAAAAAAAACCCTGATTTTCTGTTAGCCGATAAATTAGCAATAAGAAATTATCTCATTCAATTACATAAACGTAAAATAAGTACTACAACTTCTAATCGTCACATTTCGAGTCTAAGAAGTTTCTATAGATACTTACAAAAGGAAGGTTTAATTAAATCAAACCCTACTGAACATATTGAACTCCCCAAGAAAAAGAAAAAACTACCGTCATTCCTACCAGTTGATGATGCAGTTCAACTCATGGATATGGTAGATACTACTTCCGAAGAAGGAGCAAGAGATAGTATAATTCTAGAAATTCTTTATGGTACTGGTTTGAGAGTAAGTGAATTAACACAATTAAACTTAGATGATATAGACATAGAGAATAGAATGATTCACGTTAAAGGAAAAGGAAAAAAAGAAAGGATAGTTCCAATAACTCGAAAAGCTAAGGAATCTATAATTAAACACTTAGAATATAAGAATGAAGTAAAACATAGCGTTTCAAAACATCCTTTATTACTTAACTCTAGAGGTAATAGAATGTCCCCTGAAAGTGTAAGACAAATTTTAAAAAAATACAGACTTGAGGGGAATTTTGGCTATTCATTTACACCTCATTCTTTACGACATAGCGCAGCTACACACTTAATGGAAAATGATACAGACTTAAGAGCTATACAAAAGCTTTTGGGTCATTCCAGTCTTTCTACTACACAAACTTATACACAAGTTAATTTTCAACAATTACAAAAAGTTTATGACCGTTCACACCCAAGGGCAAAAATAAGGAAAAATAGAAACTCATCAAAAGGAATTTAAATGGAAAATAAAAGAAAATTCATACGTTCCACTACTATCTTGGCATTAAGATATAATGGACAGACTGTAATTGGAGGAGATGGACAAGTAACTATGGGAGATTCTGTAGTTAAACATTCTGCAAAAAAAATCAGGAGACTATCTTCTGGTAAAATACTCGCAGGTTTTGCAGGTTCTGCATCTGATGCTATAACTCTTTTTGAGAAATTTGAGGCCAAGTTAGAGGAATACGATGGTCAATTAGAACGTGCGGCAGTCGAATTAGGAAAAGACTGGAGAACAGATCGGATTTTAAGAAGATTAGAAGCACTTTTGGCTGTTATTGACGGTGAAAAGAGTCTAATCTTATCAGGGAACGGTGACATCATTGAACCCGATGACGGTATTATTGGCATAGGAAGTGGAGGAACGATTGCAATGTCAGCAGCAAGAGGAATGATGAGTCTAAACCCTGAAGTTTCTGCGGAAGAAATAGTAAAACGTTCTCTCCAAATTACTTCCGAGATTTGTATTTATACAAACAATAATATTTCAGTGGAAACGCTCTAATGGAAAATTTAACACCATCACAAATAGTAAAAGAATTAGATAAATACGTTATTGGTCAGAGCGAAGCTAAAAGAGCGGTATCAATAGCCCTCAGAAATCGTTGGAGAAGACAACAACTTTCTTCTGACATACGAGATGATGTTGCCCCAAAAAATATTATTATGATCGGTCCCACTGGTGTGGGAAAAACTGAGATTGCCAGAAGACTTGCACGACTAACTAACAGTCCGTTTATCAAGATAGAAGCGAGTAAATTTACCGAGGTAGGATATGTAGGAAGAGACGTTGAAAGTTTAATCAGAGACCTAACAGAATTATCGAGGAACATAGTATTAGAAGAACAAAGAGAACTTAATAAAACAACTGCACAAGAAAAAGCTGAAGAGAGACTTTTAGACCTCCTTCTACCGAAACCTCCAGGATTTGGTGATGTTGATGAAAGAGGACAAACCAAGGACCCATTGGGAGAAGAGTCTTACAAAAGAACAAGAGAAAAATTCCACAAACTTCTCTTAGATGGAAAACTTGATGATAGAGAAGTAGAGTTTGAAATATCTGAAAAAGCTCCTGAAATTCACTTAATGGCAGGAAATGACCTAGAACAAATGGGAATGAATATCAAAGATATAATGGGTGGTTTGATGCCATCTCAACCAAAGAAACGTCGTTTGAAGGTTCCAGAAGCTTTTGAAATTTTAGCGCAAGAAGAGGCCGATAAATTAATAGACCCAGAGAATGTAAATCAAGAAGCCATAAATAGAACAGAACAAGCCGGCATTGTTTTTCTAGATGAAATTGACAAAGTTGCTTCTGGTGGAAATAGCAGCCAAAGCCCTGACGTTTCAAGAGAAGGTGTCCAAAGAGATTTACTTCCGATCGTTGAGGGTTCTACTGTACAAACAAAATATGGACCTGTTAAGACTGATCACATACTTTTCATTGCCGCTGGAGCATTTCATATTTCAAAACCATCGGATCTGCTTCCTGAACTCCAAGGAAGATTTCCGATTCGTGTAGAATTAAGTTCTTTAGAGAAAGAAGATTTTATTCGTATTCTTAAAGAGCCTCGCAATGCACTAATTAGACAATACATCGCACTACTTGAAACAGAAGGAATTGCTCTTTCATTTTCAGACGACTCAATTGACGGAATAGCAGATTTTGCGTGCAAAATTAATGAACAAAATGAAAACATAGGTGCAAGAAGATTACATACAATTATGGAAAGACTCATAGAAGACATATCCTTTAATGCCCCTGAATTAGATAATAAAACTATAACTATAGATAGACCCTATGTTGAAGAAGCTATTTCAGAAATTGCTGAAAACATTGACTTAACAAGATATATACTATAAAAACATTCAATTTTCTGTTTTCTTGGTAATTTTAGTTTTACTTTTTATTTGTTTAAAGGGGTTTGTATGACAAAAAAAGAGTATGCATCTACCTTAATTGAAGCACTACCATACATAAAACAATTTTCTGGCAAAACAATTGTCATTAAATATGGAGGTTCTGCACAAACAGACTCAGAATTAAACAAACTTTTCGCTGAGGACATCGTATTACTTAAATACATCGGAATTAATGTAGTAATAGTCCACGGTGGAGGTCCCCAAATTGCAGAAACTTTACAAAAAATAGGGAAAAAAAGTGAATTTATAGAAGGGCTTCGAGTTACAGACGAGGAAACTTTAGACATAGTTGAAATGGTGCTATCTGGTTCAACAAACAAAAGCATAGTCAGACTTATTAATCAACAAGGAGGCAAAGCCGTTGGTTTGTCAGGTTCAGACGCAGGACTCACAAAGGCTATGAAAATAACTCTTACAAAAGAGAGTGATGGAAAAAAAGAAGAAATAGACCTAGGAAGAGTAGGAAAAGTCAACAAAATTAATCCTCAGATAATTCATTATCTTACCAAAGGAGATTATATCCCAGTAATTGCACCTTTAGGTGTTGATGATAATGGAAATGTTTTTAATATCAACGCAGACGAAGCTGCTGGAGCGATAGCAGGTTCTTTAGAAGCTGAAAAATTTATTTTACTGACTGACGTACAAGGGATATTAGATAAAAGCGGAACTCTAATAGGTTCTATAAATAAGGAAGAGGTACAAAAATTACAAAAAGAAGAGATTATTGCAGGCGGAATGATACCTAAAACTAGAGCTTGTCTTGACGCTCTATCAGGTGGAGTAAAAAAAACGCATATAATCGATGGAAGAACTCCCCATGCTCTTTTACTAGAAGTTTTCACTGATCAAGGAGTTGGTACCGAGATCATCAACTAAAACAAAAAGGCCCAGAAATGAATAATCAAAATATAATTTCTATCGCAAAAAACTACGTAGCTCCTACATATGGCAGGTATGAATTAGCTCTAACTGATGGGAAAGGATGCTACTTATGGGATTCCGATGGAAAAAAGTATTTAGACTTTGTCTCTGGATTAGCCGTCTGTAATCTTGGACATTGTCATCCTAAAGTAGTTAAAGCATTACAAAATCAAGCAGAAAAGCTACTTCATGTATCAAATTTATATCACATAGAACCACAAGTGCAGCTTGCAGAAAAACTTTGCAAAAATTCATTTGGTGACAAGGTTTTCTTCTGTAACAGTGGAACTGAAGCTGTCGAATCCGCCATTAAATTGGCAAGAAAATTTTCTTTTAAAAATTTTGGTGAAGACCGTCATGAAATAATTTCATTTAAAATGAGTTTTCATGGCCGAACAATGGCGTCTCTTGCTGCTACTGGACAGGACAAATACCACAAAGGATTCTCTCCACTTCTTGACGGATTTCAATATGCAGAATTTGGAAATATTTCTGAAGTTGAACAATTGGTTTCAAAAAAGACATGCGCAATTTTAGTAGAACCTATACAAGGGGAAGGAGGAGTAAATGTGCCTCCGGAAAATTTCCTGAGAGATTTAAGAAGGATATGCGATGAAAACGAATTGCTTCTTCTTTTCGACGAAGTACAGGTAGGAATGGGAAGAACTGGAAAGCTTTGGGCACACGAGAATTACGATGTTCATCCAGATATTATGAGCATCGCTAAAGGATTAGCAGGCGGAACAGCTATTGGAGCTTTGATTGCAACAGATAATGCAATGGCTTTTGAACCTGGAGACCATGCGTCTACTTTTGGAGGAAATCCTCTCGCTTCTGCAGCTGGATGTGCTACTTTAGACGTCATAACTTCTAAAGGATTCTTAGAGCAAGTTACGTCAATGGGAAAATATGCAACAGAAAAACTACATGAAATAGCTGCCAAACACTCTGTAATAAAAGAAATTCGCGGAAAAGGACTTATTATCGGATGTGAAATAGACCAAGATGTCAGTTCAATTGTGATTAAAGCTATTGAAAATGGAATTCTACTAAACGTTGCACTAGGAAATATTGTACGTCTATTACCACCTTTAATTGTAGAAAAAGAAATGATAGATATTTTTATAGATTTTTTAGACTCCAGTCTTAAGGAATTATAGTGTGAAGAATTGTGATTACCTAATAGGAGACGAATTAGAACCAGATGAATTGACAGATTTAATTGATTCCTCAATTCAAGAAAAAAAACTTTTTAAACAAGGAAAATCTAATAAGATTCTAAAAGACAAGACTATTGGACTCCTTTTTGAAAAGCAATCTACAAGGACTCGTGTTTCTTTTGAAAGTGGAATCTATCAACTTGGAGGAAACACGGTTTTTCTTTCACAAAATATGACACAATTATCAAGAGGAGAATCAGTCGAAGATACCGCTAGAGTTCTCAGCTTATATTTAGATGCACTTGTAGTAAGAACCTTCAAACAAAAGACCGTGGAAAAATTAGGATTACATTCTACAATTCCAATAATAAACGGTCTAACTGATCTTCATCATCCTTGCCAAGCACTCGCTGATTACATGACATTAAAAGAGCAATTTAAAAGCTATAAGGATATGAAAATTAGCTACTTAGGAGATGGAAACAATGTTTTACATTCACTTCTTATTCTAGGTGCAATGCTTGGTATCAATATTCATGCAGCATGCCCTAAAGAATTGTTTCCCAATGAGGCTGTTGTTAAACATGCGAAAAAAATAGCGAAATCTACAGGTTCTGATATTACAATTTCAGATGATATTGAATCTACTTGTTCAGAAGCTATGGCAATATATACAGATGTATGGGTTTCTATGGGAGATGAAGAAGAAAAAGATTTTCGAACTAAACTACTATCTCCATTCCAGGTCAACGAAAAATTATTTAAACTAACACATAAGGATGCTGTTTTTATGCATTGTTTACCTGCTCACAGAGGAGAGGAAGTAACTAATGACATATTGGACGGGAAAAGAAGTATTGTGTATAAACAAGCAGAAAATAGAATGCATTGTCAAAAGACATTACTTAAATTTTTGCTTAGGAATAGCAAATGAATTCTAAACCTAAAAAAGTCGTCTTAGCATATTCTGGAGGTCTTGACACATCCGTAATGCTGAAGTGGATAAAAGAAACATATAATTGCCCTGTTGTTGCATATGCAGCAAATGTGGGACAAGGAGATGAAGAATTAGAAGGACTAGAAGAAAAAGCTTTACAAACTGGAGCTGAAGAATGCCATATTCTTGATTTACAAAAAGAATTTGCAGAAGACTTTATTTTTCCTATGTTAAGAGCTGGCGCGATTTACGAAAATACTTACCTACTCGGAACTTCCATTGCTAGACCAATCATTGCTAAAGGTCAAGTGGAGATTGCAAAGAAAACGAGCGCGGATACGGTTGCACATGGAGCAACAGGAAAAGGTAATGATCAAATTCGATTTGAGCTTACATATGCGGCTTTTAATCCATCACTAAAAGTTCTTTCTCCCTGGAGAGAATGGGATTTTGGTGGAAGAACTGAACTAATTGATTTTGCTAAACAACATAAAATTCCTATTCCCGTAAGCAATGAAAAACCTTTTTCTACTGACAGAAATCTTTTCCACATCAGTTTCGAAGGTGGAATACTAGAAAATCCTTGGACTGAACCTCCAGAAGATATGTACAAACTAAGCAAATCTCCAGAAGAAACACCCAATACTCCAACTTATGTTGAAATAACCTATAAAGATGGAAATCCTACTGAATTAAACGGAACAAAAATGTCTCCATTAGATCTCATTACAAAACTAAATGTTATAGCTGGTGAAAATGGAATAGGAAGAGTTGATATAGTAGAAAATAGATTTATAGGTATGAAAAGTAGAGGGGTATACGAAACCCCTGGAGGAACTGTTCTCCATGAGGCGAAAAAAGCTGTAGAATCTTTAACTTTAGATAAAGAAGTAATACATTTAAAAAATTCGTTGATGCCAGAATATTCAAAATTAGTTTATAACGGTTTTTGGTATTCTCCCGAAAGAGAATTCCTTCAAGCATCTATTGACAGTTCAATGCTTTCTGTATGTGGAACAGCAAGAGTAAAACTTTTCAAAGGTTCATGTAGAGTTGTCGGCAGAAAAGCCCCATCAAACTACAATCTCTACAGAGAAGACTTAGCTACATTTGAAAAAGATTCTGTATATTCTCAAAAAGACGCTGAAGGATTCATCAATTTAAATGCACTTAGAATTAAAACTAGTAGTGAGTTAAAGAACAAAGATAGGAATTAGTAATCCTTATTTCTTTTTATTAGTATCGTTTCTTCCATAAGAAAAAAGAAGGAATGAACTTGCAACGTAAACAGATGAATACGTACCTGCTATTATTCCAACAACCAAAGTAAATGCAACATCTGAGATTATCTCTCCACCAAGGAACAAAAAGGCAAGAACAGCCACAAGTGTTGTTCCAGAAGTAAGAATAGTTCTAGAAAGTGTCTGATTAATTGACATATTTACTACTTCAAAGAAACCCTGCCTTCTGCTCTTCAAATTATTCTCTCTAATTCTGTCAAAAACAACAATCGTATCGTTAAGAGAATAACCAATAATTGTAAGAACAGCCGCTACAATAGGAAGACTAAATTCCTTTCCGGAAAAAGCAAAAACCGCTACTGTTATTAAAACATCATGAACAAGAGCTATTACAGAAGCTAGCGCCTGACGAAATCTAAATCTAAAACTAACATAAATGAGTATCCCAATAAGAGCAAAAAACATACTGCTTAAAGCCTTATTTCTCAGATCTGCTCCTACTTTTGGACCTACCATCTCAGTTCTTCTTACCTTAAAAGATCCTTTCCCGAAATTATCCTCAATAGCTATTTTAATATTACTTTCTAAACCCTTTGTAGAACGTGAACTTTTTTGAACCCTGATCAAGAACTCTTTCTCTGAACCAAAATTCTGTATTACAGTATCTCCTAAAGGAAGCGGCTTTAAAGATGCTCTAAGTTTTGAAATATTTATCTGTTTTTTAAATTGCACTTGTACAAGAGTGCCCCCTGTAAAATCAATACCGTAATTCATTCCCTTTGAGAAAAGGACGAGAACAGAAAGTATTACCAAAGATAAAGAAACTAATAAAAAGAGTTTTCTTTTTCCTACAAAGTCTAAGTTAATATCCGGCCTTATCAATTCCATTAAATACTTAAACTCCTAACATCCTTCGAGGAAAGAATAGAATCATAAACAAAGCGTGTACAGAAGATAGCAGTAAACATACTAGCAACAATTCCTATACTTAAGGTTACTGCAAAACCTTTTATTGGTCCTGTCCCAAATTGAAGAAGAACAAGTGCAGCAATCAAAGTAGTTACATTAGCATCCAAAATAGTTAAAAATGCTTTTCCAAAACCAGAATCAATAGCAGAACGAACTGTTTTACCCAATCTTAGTTCTTCTCGTATTCTCTCGAAAATAAGGACATTTGCGTCTACAGCCATACCAACTGTCAAAACTATACCTGCAATACCTGGAAGAGTTAATGTGGCCCCAAACAGTCCCAAAGCTCCGGAAAGAATCACTAAATTTAGCAACAAGGCTAGAACTGCAATCATCCCGCTAAGTTTGTAGTAAATAGCCATAAAAATTAACACCAAGACAAATCCTGTGATGATACTAATTATTCCACTTCGTATTGAATCACTTCCAAGAGAGGGACCAACATTTCTTTCCTCTAAAACGTCTACCGGTGCAGGCAAAGCACCAGCACGAAGAGTAATAGCAAGATCGCTTGCTTCTTCTAATGTAAATGAACCTGTTATCTGAGCTTGTCCCTGACTTATTCTTTCTTGTATTGTAGGTGCGCTGTGAATTACACCATCAAGAACTATAGCAAGTCTTCTGCCAACATTATTAGATGTTATGCGATCAAAAGCATCTGAACCAGCACCATCAAAAGTTATGCTGACATAAGGCTCATTAAATCTATCTCCAATTGTTGCCCTTGCATCAGTAAGACTGTTTCCAGTAAGACTAGACTCTTTCCTTACAAGATATGGTCTTCCTTTCATAGTTCTCCCTGTCCCCCGATCTCTTCTCATGTCGTAGAGCAATTGAAATCCTTCTGGTATTTCACCAGATTCAACAACTTGAGTAACATTCTGAGTTTCGTCTACCATTTTAAATTCTAAAAGTGCTGTCTTACCTATCAGTGCTTTGGCACGAGCAGGATCATCCACTCCAGGCAATTGAATTATAATTCGCCTTTCTCCTTGCCTTTGAAGTGTAGGTTCTCTAACACCAAACTGGTCGATTCGATTTCTGATTGTCTCTAACGCCTGTTCTACTGCTTGCTCTTTTATTTTCTCTACATTCTTGTCAGAAATTTTAAATATGAATAAAGGAGGGGTTCCCGATACTTTCGTTGAAATAAAATCAGGATACTCTTTCATCAACTCTAGAAATCTAGTCCTATCATTATCTCTATGAATCTGAATACTAAGTGTTCTACCCTTAGAAGAAATCTTTCTAATTCTAATGTCTTTTGTTTTTAATGTACTTTTCAACTCGTTATAGTATCTTTCCACTTTAGATTCTACTGCTTTTTCAGACTGAACTTCTAAAACGAGATGAATGCCTCCTTGCAAATCAAGACCTAAATTAATACGTTCATCAGGAGGATATATATAATACCCTGCTCCAAGTAGAACGCATAAAATAACTCCTAATCTCCAACGTAAGCCACCCATTAAAAATCCTCAATAAAAAACTAATTATCGAATTAAAATTTAACTATTTCTTTTCCTTCTCGGGCCCTAATTCTCCATCTTTTCTTATAACTTCACTGACAAAATTTAGACCTACACGAATATTAATTTTTGGATCATCGGAAACCTTAACAGTCAATATGTTATCTTTAACTTTTATTACTTCACCAAAAATTCCACTAGCAACTATATTATCTCCTGGCTTAATTGATGAAAGTAGATTTTGATGTTCTTTTTGTTTTTTTTTGTTGAGGGCGAATCATAATGAAATAAACAATCGCAAAAACAGCAGCAAAAGGAGCCATTTGCAAAAGAAAATTCCCCTGCCCTTCACCAGCACCTTTAGCCATAGCATGAACAACGTTACTATCAAAAAACAAAGCGTGTATTAAATCCCACATAAAAACCTCCAATATCACTATAAATTAGCGCATCAGGATTGGTAACAAAGCACTTCCCGCTTGTCAAGTAAAGTAAGAAAGGAAGGTTTAAAATTCACAATCTATGTATAGGAAAATTAATTCTCTATCAAAAATATTTCTTCTTGCAAATTTTCTTGTAGCCATCTATTAAAATTTCCTTCCTGAATCTTTTCTCTTATATTCTTCATAAGTTCTTGATAAAAATATAGGTTATGGATAGACATTAACCTTTGCCCAAGGGGTTCTTTCGACTGAAATAAATGCCTTAAGTACGATCTGCTATATGAATGCTTGCATGTCTGGCAACCACATTCTAAATCGATAGGTTGGCCATCATTAATGAATTCAGACCTTTTTATTGACATTCTCCCTTTCCATGTGAAGAGATTCCCTCTTCTTGCATGGCGGGTAGGAATGACACAGTCAAACATATCTACGCCGAAAGAAACACACCTAATGATATCACCGGGAGTACCCATCCCCATTACATACCTTGGTTTATCTTTAGGAAGAATTTCTGTTACTGAGTCAATTATTTCAAGAGTTTTCGTTTTTGGTTCTCCTAGGCTTAGTCCTCCTAATGCATATCCGTCAAAAGACAACTTAACTAGTTCTTCTGCAGCCTTACAACGCAAATCCAGAAAAGAACCACCTTGTACAATAGAAAAAAGAAGTTGTTGAGAGACATTTTTATGTTCTTCTAAAGAAATTTCCGCCCATCTTAATGTTCTAGAAAGAGCAATTTCTGCATTCATTCGTGTGTGTGGAAAACTTAATGGCTCATCTATGACCATAGCAATATCAGGAGCAAGTAATTTCTGTATTTCAATAACTTTCTCTGGAGTCAAAAATATTTCATCGCCATCCAGATGATTTCTGAATCTAATTCCATCATCAAAAACTTTAGCTAAGGAAGAAAGACTAAAAAGTTGATACCCTCCACTATCAGTTAGAATAGGACCATCCCATTTCATAAACTGATGGAGCCCCCCTTGTTCATGGATAAGTTTCTCACCTGGTCTAACAGATAGATGATAGGCATTTGCTAAAATAATGTCGCAACCTGACTCTTGAATATCTCTTGCGTCCAGCGTCTTAACCGTTGCCTGCGTACCTACAGCCATAAAAGCAGGTGTTGGTACTATGCCTGAAGAAGTTTCAAGAGAACCTGTTCTCGCTTTAGATAAAGGATCATTAGCAATAATTTTAAAATGCAATCTTTTACTCAAACTACTTTCAAAGGTCCGGTTGAACTACCTTTTAGAAACTGTTGAACCAACGGGTCTTCAACCAATTTAATTTCATTAGGAGTACAATGTGTTAAAATTTTGCCACCGTGTAACATTGCAATTGAATGAGCAAACTCAAGAGTATTAACAACATCATGAGTAATAACCAAACTAGTTATATTCAATTTCTCTTGCAAAGAAACAATAAGTTTATGTATAGAATCTGCCAGTATTGGATCTAATCCTGTAGTAGGCTCGTCATAAAGTATAACTTCTGGTTCACGAATAATTGCTCTTGCTAGCCCAACACGTTTCTTCATTCCACCAGAAAGTTGTGAAGGCATTCTGTCCTCTATGCCTTCTAACTCAACTAATTTTAAAGAATTTTTCACCTTAAGATCAATTTCACTTGAGGACATTTCAGAATGTTCTACAAGAGGGAAAGCAATATTTTCTCTCACCGTCATTGAATCAAAAAGAGCTGCTCCTTGAAAAAGAACCCCAAATTTAGCTCTTACTTTGTTGAGTTCTTTTCCATTCATACCTGACATTTTAAGACCATCGATATAAACATCACCAGAATCAGGACTCATCAGCCCAATTATATGCTTAAACAGAACACTTTTCCCTTCTCCACTTCTCCCTATAATTGCAGTTATTTTTCCTTCTGGGATCTTAAGATTCAATGAACTCAAAACCTTGTTATTTGAAAAAGATTTTGAAAGTTCACGAACTTCAATTTTAATTTTCTCAACCATGGACATTCCTTTGCTAAATATATTGTCCAATAATTCTTTTTTTCTGGATTTTTTCTTTTGACATATAAACTCTTGGAACTCTATGACTGATTCCGCAAAAGATTTCATAGGATATTGTTTCACAACTATCAGCTAACTCTTTTGCAGAAATAAATTCTTTAGAATCTCCTCCGAGTAGAACAACCTCTTCACCAAAATTTATATCTTCACGAAATTCAGAAACATCAATAATAGTCAAGTCCATCGAAATTCTACCGACAATTGGAACTTTTTTACCTCTGCAAAGGACATAACCTCGACTAGATAAAAGTCTTGGAAAACCGTCACCATATCCTACACTCACTATTGCTAACTTTCCATCCTTTCCCATCCTATAAGTTCCATTATAACCAATCCTTGAACCAGAAACTACATTCTTAACCTGCACTATTTTAGACTTCCAGGTAATAGACTCACGCAAATTTATCCCTTCAAATCCTATTCCGCCATATAATCCAATACCCGCCCTAACAATAGAACCAATCGAGTCTGGAAAATTAATTCCACCTGCAGTATTTAAAGAATGAACTAAGGGAGGAAGTAAATCTCTTTCTCTCAGTTGAACTACTAAAGATTCCATAGAAGAGAGCTGTTGTTTAGTAAAGTTAACATCCAAAGGATCATCTGCCGAAGATAAATGTGTCATAATCCCATCAACAACAACTCCTTCAAATTGACTTATAGAAGAGAGAAAATCTGGAACTTCACCAGGATATATTCCTAAACGATTCATCCCAGTATCAACTTTTAGATGAATACGGATCTTTACTCCTTCAGATTTAGCATAATCGGAAATAGCAGAAAGTTGCTGGTGAGTCCAGACAACAGGATCTAATCTGAGAGAAACTATTTTCTGCGCATTTCTTTTTGTTGTATCACTCATTAATAGAATTCTAGGATTTTCTGCTTTTTCCTCAAATTTCAGAGAGGTTTTTCTAAGCATTTCTGCCTCAGAAATACTAGCAACTCCAAACCATCTAGCACCTGCTTTTCTAAAAACTTGACTTGCTTCTATAGAACCATGACCATACGCTTCACTCTTAACAGCGCAAAGGATTTCTTTCCCCTTACAAGATTCGGCTAAAATATTGTAATTTTCCTGAAGTATATCTAAGTCGACAAAGGCAACAGTTCTTTCATCACACATAGAATTAGAGAGAAAATCTGAACTACAAATAGGCAACTCCGCAATTAATCAGAATTCGTTGGAATGAAAATCTTCACTGCTTGACGGAACAACAGGGGTTGAGTCCTGACGATGAAAATTATCAAGATTAGAGAAACGGGCATACTCATCAAAAAATTTAATTTCCAAATCACCAGTAGGACCATTTCTTTGTTTTGCAAGTATAACCGTTGCAACTCCTTTGTTTTCAGCAGTGGGCTCATAATATTCTTCTCGGTATAAGAGAGCAACAACATCTGCATCTTGTTCAATAGAACCCGACTCACGCAAATCGGAAAGATTGGGCTTCTTCCCTTCTCTTGACTCTACAGCTCTGGAAAGTTGACTTAAAGCTACTACAGGAACATCTAGTTCTTTTGCTAAACCCTTAAGTCCTCTGGAAATCTCACTGATTTCTCTTTGTCTGTTTTCTACATTTGAACCTCTATGGGTCAATAATTGTAGATAATCAACAATCACTAAGCCCAAACCTGATTCATGTTTTAATCTCCTACATTTAGCTCTTATATCGAAAACTGACAGATCTGTTGCATCATCAATAAAAATTGGAGACTCTTTAAATTCTCCCGCAGACTGAATAAGTACGGGCCATTTATTTGATGGCATAAAACCACTCTGTAGGCTTCTCGCATTTACCATAGAACGAGCACATAACATTCTAATAGCTAAAGACCTTGCACTCATTTCCAAACTAAATATAGCAGTAGGTACTTTCGTTTCCAGTGCTGCATGCTCAGCCAAGTTCAAAGCAAAAGCAGTCTTACCCATACTAGGCCTTCCTGCAATTACAATGAGTTCAGAAGGCTGTAACCCTGATGTAAGTCTATCAAATTCACTAAATCCACTAGGAATCCCAGTTATATGTTTTTTCTTATCATATAGGTCTTCGAGATAAGGAAAAGTTACCTTAATCACCTCTTCCATTGAACTAATACTTTTTTGGAATCTACCAGAAGAAACTTCCAACATCGCTCTCTCTGCATCATCAATTAGTTTGTCAGTGTCTTCTTCGCCAAGATAAGCTCTTTCAGCAATTTCATTTGATGTTGTGACTAAATTTCTAAGTAAGTAAGTTGTTCTAACTAGTTTTGCATGGGTCAATGCTCTTCTAGGACTAGAAACATCATCGGACAATCGTGATATGTATTCTAAACCACCAGCGTTGTCTAAAGTTCCACTCTTTTTAAGAGTATCTGCTAAAGTAATTAGATCTATTGGCTCTTGTTTTTCAAAAAGAGAAACAATAGCATCAAAAATAGCCCTGTGACTTACTCTATAGAAATGATTGGAACGTACTACTTCAAGAATAGAAGAAACAATTCCATTATCAAGCAACATAGCCCCAAGTACGCTTTGTTCAGCTTCTATATTTTGCGGTGGCAGGTAATCAGAATTTGATTTTTTTTCATCTTTGGGAGGTGTTCTCAAAAAAAACCTCCATTCTCATAAAACCAAAAGAAGAATAGTAAAAACTTATATGATTAATACATTTTATTGCTAAAGGTAAATATCAGAAAAATCATTCCGTTTCCGTATCTGTCTTAGCTGAATCGACAGGTTTTTCTTCTGAATCAGCAGGCCCTTCTCCATCTTCTGAACCAACAAGCTGTTCTTCCTGTTCAGAATCTTCAACTTCATTTTGTTCCTCTGCTTCATCTTGAAGAACATTTACACTTACAATAGGCCTAACGTCTTCATGTAATCGAATAGGTATTTCAAAAACACCTACCTTTTTAATCGGTTCTTCTAAAATGATTTTTTTTCTATCTATTTGAATACCTAATTTAGCAAGCTCCTCTTCAATCATTCTATTGGTCAAAGAACCAAACAAGCGTCCATCAGGACCAGCCTTAAGATGAAATTCAAGTTTAATATTGCTAAACTTAGAAGCACTTTCTTCTGCATCTCTTTTGGCTGCCTGTACTTGCGCTTCTCTAAGTAACTTTTCATGTTGACTAATTTTTACATTTCCAGTCGAGGCATGCAATGCCAAATTATTAGGCAACAAATAATTCATTCCATAACCGTCTGAAACGTCTACCACATCACCTGCTTCACCCAATTGGTCAATGTCTTTCCTTAAAATCAAACGCAAGATGTTATCCCCTTTACTTAAGAACGATCAATTGTATATGGCATCAAGGCCATATAACGCGCTCTCTTTACAGCTGTAGTTAATTGTCTTTGATAAAACGCAGTCGTTCCAGTTACTCTTCTTGGAATAATTTTTCCTCTTTCACTAACCATATTTTTTAATGTTTTCACATCTTTATAATCTATATAAAAAATCCCTTCAGTAGTAAAACGACAGATTTTCTGCCTTTGGAAACGCTTTCTTTTTTTTCTTCTGTTATCTGAATATCCTCGAGGAACTATCGGCATAAAAAACTCCTAATCAACAAACATTAAAAAGGGATATCATCATCTTTAATAGTTGAACTGTCATACGTATCTTCACTAAAACTAGTAGCTTGAGAACCTGTCTGTCCACCCATAGAAGCATCTCGAGGTTTGATAAAGTGTACGTTATAAGCAACCACTTCGTGCTTGCTTCTCCTCTCCCCTTCTTTCGTTTTCCAGGAATTAAAAGCAAGTCTTCCTTCTACCAACACAGGACTTCCTTTTCCCAATTGTTCCTCAGACCATTCTCCCTGCTTACCAAAGACTACAATATCCACAAAACAAGTTTCCTCTTTCCACTCATCACCACTTCTGTATCTTCTGTTAACAGCCAAACCAAAATTTACAACCGCTGTTCCCGAAGGCAGGAAACGCTTTTCTGGATCACGAGTTAGATTACCTCTTAAATAAACACTGTTTAAAGACATAAGAAACCTCCACAATCACTATTTTCAAGGCAGAAGAAACTAACTTTCATCCTTGACTTCTTGAGCAGCCTGATGATCAACTGTCTTTTTAATTTTCCTCAAGACAGATTCTTCTATACGTATAGTCATATACCTGAAAGTTTCTTCGTCTAATCTCATACCTTGTTCCATATCCGAGATAACTTCTTTTTCCGCTTTATAAGTAACTACAAAGTAAGTGCCATGTCTTTGCTTATTAATAGGATAAGCTAAACGTTTTTTTCCGAGACGATCTACGGAAATAACTTCAGAACCATTTCCCTTCAAATGATTCTCAACTCCTTGAATCTTTTTTTCTACCGCATCTTCATCTAATTCAGGAGACAAAAGTACCATAGTTTCATACTGACGCATTCACGAAACCTCCAAACTAACAAAAAACGAAAAAAGAAAAACTAATACTACATCATTCAAAAACTAAAACAAAGGTGCCAGAACAAGAGAAACAATAGACATTAACTTAATAAGGATATTCATAGAGGGACCAGAGGTGTCTTTCATTGGGTCACCAACTGTATCACCAACTACAGCTGCCTTATGTGCCTCTGAACCTTTCCCTCCAAGCTTACCGTCTTCTATTTCTTTTTTAGCGTTATCCCAAGCACCACCTGCATTAGCCATAAGTAATGCTAATAGAACCCCTGACAACAAAGCTCCTGCCAACATACCACCAAGAGCTTCCTTGCCCATAGCAAAACCCACTATTATAGGAACAACTACGGCAGTTACACCTGGAAGAACCATTTCTTTCAATGCGGCTTGAGTACTAATATCAATACATCTACTACTATCTGGCTCTGATGTACCTTCCATAATTCCTTTGTCTTCTTGGAACTGCCTTCTTATCTCTTGGATCATTATGAATGCAGCCTTACCTACAGAATTCATTGTCAAAGAACCAATAATAAAAGGAACAGCACCACCTATCAACAATCCTGCAACCACATTAGCATCTTGTAAGTCTATAGATTTTACTCCAGCCGCTTTAGTATAAGCAGCATAGAATGCTAAAGCAGTTAATGCAGCAGAACCGATTGCAAAACCTTTTCCAATCGCCGCTGTTGTATTTCCTAAGGCATCTAACCCATCAGTGATTTCTCTAGTTTCTGGTCCTAATTGACTCATCTCTGTAATTCCACCTGCATTGTCAGCGATTGGACCATAAGCATCTACCGACATTGTGATTCCAATAGTTGCAAGCATACCAACAGCAGCAACAGAAATGCCGTATAAATCTGCCAATTGATTTGATATTAAAGTAATAATTGCGAGAACAACTAGTGGGGCACATACACTTTCCAGACCAACAGCAAATCCACTAATAATATTAGTTGCAACACCTGTTTCTGATGCATCAACTATCTTACCAACCGGTTTGCCACCCGTGCCAGTATAATATTCAGTCAACAAACCAATAGCTATTCCACCTAATGTCCCAATTAAGATAGAAGCGAAAATCGAAATAGGTAATCCCATTTTATTAGTTACAAAGTAAGCAAGGATCACAAAAACTAAAGCTGCTAGGAATGTAGAACTTCTCAACGCAGTAGCAGGATTTGCACCTGAAAGTAACTTCATAGACCCAATACCAATTACTGAAGAGACAAGACCCATCATTGCGAGCAATAACGGTAATGCCATTGCCGCAGAGGTGTTGATGCCCATCCCTATCATCGAACCTATAAAGATCGTAGAAATAATGGCTCCAACATATGATTCAAAAAGGTCAGCGCCCATCCCAGCAACGTCTCCAACACAGTCACCCACGTTATCTGCAATAACGGCAGGATTTCTAGGGGCATCCTCTGGGATATTTGCCTCTACTTTTCCAACCAAATCTGCTCCAACATCAGCAGTTTTAGTATAAATACCTCCGCCAACACGAGCAAAAAGAGCAATAGAACTAGCGCCCATCGAGAAGCCATTTATAATGCTAGCATTACTTTGAGCATTTAGAACATCAAAATGCCAAAAAAGGAATCCAACACCCAATAGGCCGAGACTAGCAACAGAAAGACCCATAACCGTACCGCCGTAAAATGCCATAGAGAGAGCACCAGATTGCCCACCTCCAGAATTAGCAGCCGCAGCGGTTCTTACATTTGCTTTTGTAGCTGCATTCATACCAAAAAATCCCGCTAAAACGGAACAAACAGCACCCGTAATAAAAGACAAACCAGTATCAAACGAGATTGCATAACTTAAAATTAAGAAAACAACCAAAACAAAAATAGCTAAGATCTTGTATTCTCTTTTCAGAAAAACCATTGCGCCTTCACGAATCTGACCTGCTAGTTTGACCATTAGTTCATTCCCTGGGGATTGTTTGCTAATCCACATATAAATAATCCCAGCAAGTAACAAACCAGCAATTCCAAAAAAAGCTGCTAAATTAGAAAAAGCAATCATCGACTATTCTGACCCTCCTGGTTTAAAAAAAAACCGAAAAAAACAAAAATTTGGGCAATTAAAATTTATTAAAACTATGAAACAAAATCAAAGGCCTCTAAGGCCACATCTTCTAAAATTCCATCAATTATTTCCAATTCTTTAGGTGGGAACCGTTTAAGTACCCAATCAGAGATTTCTATATCTGTATCCGGTCTCCCTATACCAATTCTAATTCGAGAAAAATCTGAAGTTCCCAATTTCTCGATAATATCACGTACTCCTTTATGACCTGCATCGCCACCAGCAATTTTACTTCGAATCGAGCCTAACTTCACATCTATATCATCATGCAGAACTAAGAGATTACTCGGCTCTATATTTCTATACTGCGTAAAACTTTTAACACACGAACCACTTAAATTCATATAAGTTTTTGGTTTTATAACAAAAACTTCTTTTTCACTAATCGAAGCAACTCCATAATCAACATTCTTGTCAGATAGGTCAATTTTAATGTCATATTTAACACAAAAAAAATCCAAAGCTCTAAACCCGACATTGTGACGGGTCCTGTCATAATCCTGCTCAGGATTACCTAAACCTACAATCACTTTTGTGGAGTACATACATCAACCTTGAGAAAATCAATCTTCGTTTTCTTTCTTCTCAGAATCGTCAGATTCTGTTTCTTCTTTAGTTTCTTCTCCAACTTCAGAAGTTACTTCAGAATCAACTTCTTCATCTCCTTCGATGTCTTCTTCGACTTCTTCCTCTTCTTCAGCAGGTACTGAAATAGAAAGAACCGGATCATCAAGTTCGTTTAAAAGTCCCACATTCTCAGGCAGTGAAACATCCCTGACATGTAAAACTCCACCAATATCTACATCAGATATATCCAGCAAAATTTGTTCTGGTATATCAACAGGGAGACATTCTACTTCAAGTTCCCTAAGAACTTGAGACAAGACACCTCCCATTTTAATTCCAACTGCCTCTCCCTCAAGCACAAGAGGTACTGAGACGGTGATTTTTTGATCCATTCTAATCTCAAGTAAATCTACATGAACGTAGGAATCATTCATGACATTATAATTTAGGTCTTTCACAATCACAGATCTTTCTTTCTTCTTTTCGCCCGCAACCTTCAGTTTAAAAACAACATTACTTCCTGCCGAAGTATTTAAGAGAGAAGACAACAACTCTGGATTAAATTGAATAGAGACTGGTTTATCAACCCCATAAACAACAGCAGGTATAAGACCATTTTTTCTTAGTCTTTTAGCGAAACTCTTTCCTTTTCCTTCTCTTACCTCTGCTTCAAGTATCAAGTCTTCCATACGTCTTGCTCCGTTTAAAGAAGATAGAATTTTACTCTAAATAAAAAGACTACTCACAGAAGAATCTTCGTGAATACGAGTAATCGCCTCTGCAAGAAGTTCTCCTATAGTTAAAATTTTCACTTTCCCAGAATCTTTTAACTTTTCTGGAAGGGGTATAGTATCTGTTGTAACCAATTCTTCCAACACCGAATCTTCAATTCTATCAGAAGCTGGACCTGAAAGAACAGGATGAGTACAACAGGCATAAACTCTGCTAGCTCCCTTTTCTACCAATGCGGTAGCAGCCTGAGTTAATGTTCCCGCTGTATCTACTATATCGTCAACAATTACAACATCACGTCCTTTCACATCACCAATAATTCTCATAACTTCAGATTCATTTGCTCTTTCTCTTCTTTTGTCTATGATACCAAGACCTGCATTAAGTCTTTTCGCGTAGGCTCTTGCTCTTTCAACACCTCCTGCATCAGGAGAAACTATCACTGGATCATCAAGATCTTTTTTTAAAAAATAATTAATCATTACAGGGGCTGCATAAAGATGGTCTACCGGAATATCAAAAAAACCCTGAATTTGACCCGCATGTAAATCTATTGTAATAATTCTATCTGCTCCAGCTGCAGTTAAGAGATTAGCTACTAATTTCGCTGTAATTGGGACCCTAGGCTGTACTTTTCTATCTTGTCTGGCATAAGCAAAATATGGGATTACTGCTGTTATTCTTTCTGCTGAAGATCTCCTGAAAGCATCTAACATAATAAGCATTTCTATTAAATTTGCATTGCCTGGGTGACACAGGCTCTGTATAGCAAAAACATCCGCACCACGAACATTTTCCTGAATTTGTACAGAAGTCTCTCCATCACTAAAATCAACAATCTCAATCTCTCCTTTTTTTATTTCCAAGGACTCAAAAATACAATTTGAAAGGAGTGGATTAGACCTTCCTGAAAAAACTTTTATACGCCTGTTTGCCAAAACAATACCCTTTACACTCAAGTAGAACGATAAACCCGAGTTTCTTACTCTATCTGTGAAATTTGTCAAGTCCAGTTTACAAAAAACTAAAGAGAATTACATTATATCGCATAAATTGAAAAACATTCCAAAGCGATTCTTAATTAGAATTTAAAATTACTATTTTGCAGGATACTTCTTTCCAAGGGCTTCACAACGGAAACCCATAATTTCTTTTTCGAAGAAAAAAAATTAAATGCATTAACTATGTCCTTTTTTTTTGAAAAAATTCCGAAAATTGCAGAACCGCTACCACTTAGAAGTGCTAGTTTTGAGCCAAATGCCAACAATTTTTCCTTATACTCTCTCAGAAAAGGATATCTAGGAAAAACAACTTTTTCTAAGTCATTTTCTCTACAATCATATCTTTTACTCAAAGTAAATGGTTGATTATTTTTAGTGCGACTTTTTAAGATTTCCTCCCTAGACCATCCATAAACGTCATGAGTAGATAAAGAAATAAGGGGTTTAACAATTAAAACATAATTTCTAGAACTAAACTTACAAGGATATGATTTTTTATCACCTTTTCCCTCAAAAATATAACTTGGACCACCTAAGAAAAACGGCACATCTGCTCCTAATTTCTTCGCTAAACTTTCAAGTTTTTCCGTGGAGTAATTAATTCTCCAAAGCTTATTCAAAATCCATAACACACACGCAGCGTTACCACTTCCACCTCCTAATCCAGCACCAATTGGAATTTTCTTTTCTAAATTAATGATAGCACCTAATTCTTTGTCTCCACATTCGTCACGGAGTAGGTTTGCAGCCTTGTATATAATATTTTCCTTTCCTTTTATTGAAGAATTATCAACCGAAATGTCAATCCTTCTCCTTCTTTTGCCTATTACAAGATGATCAAAAAGATCGACCTGCAAAAGATGTGTTTTAACCTCATGAAAGCCATCATCTCTTAAACCAAGGATTTTTAGACCCAAATTTATCTTAGCTGGACTCATCATTCGGATTAAAGACATCCTTCATTTCTCCTGCTAATCGAAAAATAGATGATGAATAGTAATATCGAAAGGAATCTTCAAATTAAATGCATCTTTTTGAATAGAATCAAACATTGAACTGTTTAGTTCTTCAATTTCAATCTTCAAATGTGCTTTATTTTTCGGATTAACTATTAAAATAGTTTTAGGAAATTGTATTTCATCAATTTTTTGATAAGAAAGATAACGAACAAATAATTTTTGACCAGATATATCAATTTTAACTTTACTTGGCATTAAAGAAGTTTTATAAATCCAAAATGTTCTAGAGTTCTTCATATCTTTCATTATAGGATGTAAGACTCCTTCTGCCTTATCGAATCTATAGTTCTTGGGTTCAAACTTTGGTCTTAAAACACTCAAGATTTCAAGAAAAATATCTAACTCTACAGGAATGCCAAACAAATTATTCATTGTTTTTCTGGTAAAATCTCCTACATATAGTTTCTGTTTTGTAATATTAAATATCTTTAGACTCTTTCCGTTTGCAACGACAGAAAAAAAAGGATTTCCGAAAGGACTTAAAATTTCCATCCTAAACGAATTTGGTTTTTTCCAAACAAGAAATGCGTTTCCGGAAAAAGTTCCTTCTTCAAATCCAATTCCTTGATGAAAAAGACTTTCACTTTTTTCGGATTCAGGAAAAAAAATCTCAAAGGAAACTAAAGTACTAAGAGATCGGATAGACCTATTAGATTTTATTTTCTTAAAAACCTGTCCTTTTCCAGGGAAAAATTCTGTCTTGTCTTTAAGAAAATTATTTATACTACATGAACTTAATAAAATTCCCAAAAAAAGGAAAAGGAGCATTTTATGAAAATATATTTTACTTTCCTTTAAATTTTCAATCATTGATTTCTACGTTTCAAATAAAGTTTAATTTTTTCCTTAATTCTCATGGAATCTCTTGAACCTTTTTTTATCGATTTTTTCCAGAAAAAAATAGCTTTGTTATTCTTTTTCAGAGCGAGATAAATATCCCCTAAATGTTCAAGAACTACGGGATCATTTGGAAGTTTCTTGTATGCAATCAATACTTTTTCGAGTGCCTCCTCAAATTTTCCCTGCCTGAAATATACCCATCCTATACTATCCAAGAAAGCAGGATTATTTGGCTCTTTCCCCAAAGCCTTAATAATAAGTTCTTCAGCCTTTTTTATTTTTATATTTAATTCTGAGTACATATAACCTAGCAGATTTAATGCATTTGGGTTGTCGGGTGCAATCGATAATATTTTTTTCACCTCCAACTCTACCTGTTTCCACATCTTTGTTTCATAATAGGCTGTAGATAAGTAATATCGGTATTGTAGGTTTTTTGGTTCTTTTTTTACTGCCATTTTCAAAATCTTTATTGCTTTCTTTTTCTCTCCTTTTTTAGAAAGAAATTTACCCCGCAAAAAATAAACTTTTGACTCTTGAGGATATAACCTATTCATATCATCCAAGATATAAAACGCCTTCTTCCAATCTCCTGTTTTTGCATGAAGAATAGAAAGTTCAAGACTGATCTCTAAATCAGAACCTTGAATTTTAAGATATGACAATAGTTCTTTTTTTGCAGAATCAATACGACCAAGTCTTTCATATATTCTAGAGACGAACAATCTCGCCTCCTGATCTCTTGGGTTTTTATTAATAACAAAACGAAATTCAGAAAGTGCTCGTGTGTAATTACCCTTTTTATAGTAAAGGATTCCTAACACACTATGTATTTGCATATTTCCAGGTGTTTCTTTTTTTATCGATTCAAATTCATCGATTGCACGACTATATTTTTGATCTTTTATAAAAAGCTGACCTAATCTGTAACGAGCTAACTGATTATTGGGAACAATTTTCAAGAATCTTTTATATATAATCTGAGCTTGTGTAAACAAACCCTGTTTCTCATACAAACTACCTAGAAGAAATAGACCTGCTTTATAATTAGGATTGATTTTCAATAATTTAATTATATTTCTTTGAGACTCTTTAAAATTTCCAGAAAGATAATACGCCTTTGAAATATAAAATAAGACCAAAACATTTTTAGGTCGCCTTTCTTTAATTTTATCAAGCAACCTTATTGACTGATCATATTTTTTAATTTCAATCAAAACACTTGAAAGCAACAATTTGGATTCGAAATGTTCTGAATTTATTTCAATTGATCTTTTATAATATTTTTCTGCTAAAGAATATCTCTTTGAGGAATTATACAATCCACCCAAGATAAAATTAGCCCTAAAGTTTTCGGGGTTCTTCCCTAATGCTTTCAAAGCATTTTTTTCTGCCTTATCTATATCTCCCTGTCGCAAATTCAATTCAGACATACGTAAGTATAAGAACGAGGAATTAGGGTCACTCCTTAAAGCTCTCTGGTAAAGGAATTTTGCGGAATCAAACCTACCTTTCAATTCCTCCATATATCCATCCATGAAATCTTTATATGATTCAGCAGTAGAAGAAATTTCTTTTAACGGAGGTGTGAATTTCTTTCCAAAATCAGAAGAGACACAACCAGACAGAAAAAAGATTATTACAAGAAATTGAAGTCGTATTAAATTCCAAATCATCTATCTTCTGCTTTCTTTATTTTGACTAACAATTTTTTAGCCATTTCTCTAAATTCCATATCATCAATTTCATCGATCAATTTGTTTGCTTTCTCTTCATCTCTTTCAGAAATAGACTCTGGTTGATATTTCTCTTTAATTTCAGATTTATTTTTAGAATTTTTCAAGGAACCCAAAGGTTCGCTAGAAAGAACAAATCTAATTTCTTTGATCTTTTTACTTCCTAGAGTTTCGTTCAATTTTTCTCTTAGTTCTTCTGCTTCAGACTGTAATTGCGCCAACCAAATACTTTCTTCAACTTCCACAAAAATTTTCTTTCCCCTAAGAAGAGAGGGCCTTGCAATTTTCGAAATGTCTGGGCCTACTATCTCGCACCATGCATTCAAAATCTCACTTAAAGTGAAACGTTTGGCCCAAGACTCTTTGCGACCCAAAGAATTTAAAATTTCTTCTATTTTCCTAAATTTGCTAAACCTAAAATTTCTCAAAATTTCACCAAAAAAGAGACGAAACAAACTAGCTAAGACAAATCTGTAATTGTCTCCATAACTTTCTCAATAATCTTTGTGCTCGACTCCTTGACACTCGGATTTTCATACTCTTCATTTAAATTTATAGGTGGACCGAACCTAATCTCAACCTTTACACCAAACCTAGGAAAAATCTTCCCTACAGGAATGAGTCTTTCTGTTCCTTTGACTAGAACAGGAACAACGGCAGGTTTTGTAGCCTTTATGATTCTTCCGACCATTCTATTTCCAGGTTTTATCTTACTATCAACACTTCTCGTACCCTCCGGATAAAGAACTACTTTACTTTCTATTATGTGTTTCTCAATTGATCTGATTGAACTTAAATTTCCACTCCCTCGTTTTATAGGGAATCCACCTATTTTCTTTAAGTACCATCCAATAAATGGAATAGAAAAAAGCTCTTGTTTGCCAGCCTGACGAATATATTCATCGGGGTACTTTGTATAAATAGCCCAAGGAACTAAAAAAACATCAAAAGCAGAAAGATGGTTGCTTAAGAAGAGTACTCTTTTTCCATGAGGAATATTTTCTTGACCAAAAACCTTACAATCCACAAAAAAACGAATAAAAAACCTAACTATTTGAAAACTAGATGCAAGAATGAATCTGTCGTATAATCTGTCTAGCCCGCCCATTATTCGCAACCTTTTATAAACTATTTAATTCATCCCTGTCATTTATCAACAAAAAAGGATGTGTCATTATACACTTTTATTCGCCCAATATTATCATTTTATACTTTAAGAGTTTTTAAGAAAACTAACCTTTGATAGACACAAATTACAAATCGATTAAATAGGACATAATTTATGAAGAAGTTAAATGAATCTATTTTTAGAGAATACGATATCAGAGGAATCGTCCCCAAAGATTTAAACTCAAAGACTGTACTTAATTTAGGTAAGGCCATTGGAAAATATTTTGTTAGTAAAAAAGTGGTCGCCATAGCTGTAGGACATGACTGCCGACTCTCTTCACCAAAATTTTACGAATCTTTCAGAAAAGGGGTACTACATTCGGGATGTAATGTAATAGGTGTGGGAATGGTCCCTACACCATGTCTGTCTTTTGCTACACAATTTTTAGATGTAGGAGGCGGTGTACAAATAACTGGAAGCCATAATCCAAAAGATTACAATGGATTCAAGATCACATTGGGAAAAGAATCAGTTCATGGGCAAGAAATTAAAAAAATCTATCAATACACAAAAGAAAAATCAAAAAAAAAGTTGTCTAAACCAGGAATATTTCAGAAGAAAAACATAAAAACTAAATATATACAGAGAGCAACAGAAAACTTGCAAGTAAGCAGAAAAATAAAAGTTGTAATAGATTCAGGAAACGGTGTTGGGGGTGAATTGGCCTGCAAAGTTCTAAGAAAAATTGGAGCAACCGTCCATGGTTTATTTATAAAACCAGATGGGAATTTTCCAAACCATCATCCAGATCCTACTGTAGACAGCAACCTTACTTCCCTTATAAAAAAAGTTCAAAAAACAAAATCCGAAATAGGTATAGCACTTGATGGAGATGCAGATAGAATTGTCGTTGTTGATTCAAAAGGTGAAATTATGAGGGGAGACGAACTTTTAATAATTCTCTCTAAATCTGTATTGGAAAAAAAGCCAGGAGCATCAATCGTGTTTGACGTCAAATGCTCTTCTCGTCTTTCAGATGCTATCAAAAAAATGAGAGGGAAACCTATCATGTCTCCCACAGGTCATTCCTTAGTCAGAGATAGAATGAACAAAGAAGGAGCGCTGCTCGGCGGAGAACTCTCCGGACATATTTTCTTTTCAGACGAATACTATGGATTTGACGATGCTATATATACTTCTGCGCGCTTAGTTTCTTACCTTTCAAGATTCAGAAAAAATTTATCAGATATCAGAAAAGAAATTCCGTTATCTGTTTCAACTCCTGAAATAAGGATTCCTTGCAAAGACGACAGAATCAAATTCAGCATAGTCAAGAAATTAAAATTGGTTTTCAAGGATAAGTACAAAATAAATGAAATAGACGGAATACGAATCACTTTCAGAGGTGGATGGGCGTTAATAAGAGCTTCAAACACTGAACCTGTAATAGTTCTAAGATTCGAAGCTAAAAATAAAGTATTGCTGTCAACTTATGAAAAAATAGTTTATGAAAAATTAAATCAATTCGGGGTAAAAAACTTAAGATGAACATTGCAAAAAACACATACGACTGGGTTTTGAATTGGGCTTCAACCCCATACGCTTTATATGCATTAGTCCTTCTCTCTTTTACAGAATCTTTCTTTTTTCCAATACCACCTGATATTCTTCTAATCGCAATTGCTTTTTCTAAACCAAAACATTCTTTTTTCTACGCCGGACTTTGTTCTTTTGCTTCTGTCATTGGTGGGATAGTAGGATATATTATTGGTTATTATTTGTTTGAATCAATAGGAAAATTAATTTTCGACTTGTACGGTGGGATCAATGAATTTGAAACTGTAAAAGAATATTATAACTCTAAAGGGGCATGGATGGTTCTAATAGGAGGATTTACTCCCGTACCCTATAAATTAATTACAATTGCTTCTGGAGTATTCCTTTTAGATTTTAAAATTTTTCTTCTGTGTTCAGTGATAAGTCGTTCTGCTAGATTTTTCTTAGAATGCTTGTTGATTTTTTATTTTGGTGAAAAAATACGTTTTATATTGGAAAAGTATTTCAATCTTTTTACAATCCTTCTTTTCGTGACTGTTATTTTGGGCTTTCTCCTTTTTAGGGTCATTTTATAATTGGCAGATAAAAACAAATTACTTTGGGCATTAATTATGGCAGGAGGAAACGGAACTCGTCTTTGGCCTTTAAGTACGCCAAAAAAACCAAAACAGTTTTTAGATCTTTCTGAATCAAATCTGTTTCAAAAAAATAAGACGAAAATTTCCAAGGAGAACTTACTGGAACAAACTATCGAAAGAGTTAAGGGGATCATTCCTAATGAAAGAATTCTTATTGCAGGATCAAGCAATCATAGAAAACTAATACAAAAATCATCTAGAGGAATACCCAAATCAAATTTAATCTTTGAACCAGAGAGTAGAAATACAGCTACAACAATTTGTTTAGCTTCCCATTTAATTAAAGAAATTGATTCCAACGCTATAATGACAGTACTTCCTTCTGACCATTATATTGGTAATCTAAGTTTATTTAGAAGAATTCTAAATAAAGGGACTCAATATGCTAAAGAAGATAAAATTATCACTCTTGGAATAGAACCAACTTCCCCTGAAGTTGGTTTTGGATACATAGAGAAAGGTAATAAAATCTTCACTTCAAAAACAATAAACACTCATGAAATAAAAAGTTTTAAAGAAAAACCAGTTCTAAAACAGGCTCAATCATTTCTTAAGTCGAAACGGTTCTTGTGGAATGGTGGATATTTTATTTTAAAAGTATCTAAAGGATTAGAAGAATTAAAAAGATTTGAACCGAAAATATATGCATATACCAAAGAAGCCTCTTTCTTTCTAAAAAAACGAAATATTTCAAAATTTAACACCGTTTTCAAACAGTGTAAAAAAATAAGTTTCGACCATGCCATTATGGAAAAAACTAAAGATTTAATTGTTATTTCAAGTAATTTAGAATGGAATGATTTAGGTTCATGGGCGTCATTTGATAAAATCTTCAAAAACGATAGCAACAAAAATACGTGGTTAGTCGACAAAAACACCAATATAATTTCTGAAAATTCTCAGGATTTAGTTATTGGCACTAATAAAAAATTTGTAATTGCTTCTGACGTAAAAGATTTAATAATCATAGAGCATGGCGATGGTTTGCTAATCTGTAGAAAAAGCAAAGCAAACAAGATAGGTATCTTCGCGAACAAAATGGAAAAATCTTTCTCCAAAAAAATAGATAAAAAATGACGAATGCCTCTGGAAATTTTTTTGAGATTTTTCTTCTTGGTTTAATTCAAGGAATAACTGAATTTTTTCCTGTCAGTAGTTCTGGTCATCTTGTAATTGGCCAAAAGATTTTTTCACTCGAGTTCCCAAATTCATCTTTTGAAATTCTTCTGCATTTTGGAACATTAATTTCTATTTTAATTTTCTTTTGGAAAGATATCAAAAACATTATTGTTGAAATGTACAAAGAGTGTTTAGACTACAAAAAAGGATCATATCAATTTAACTCAATAGGATGGTTAATATTAGTTGCAACCCTCCCAGTAGCTTTTTTTGGATTCCTATTTGAAGATTTCTTCGATTCTTTATTCAACAAAACTAAAATTGTAGGCTTTTCTTTAATACTTACTGGAACATTCTTATACGCATCTTCTAAATTCAAATTTACTAATTTACCCAAAACACTTAATTGGAAACAAGCACTTTTAATTGGTCTTATTCAAGTTTTTGCCTTAATCCCTGGCATCTCAAGATCAGGATTTGTTATAGCTTCAGGTATTATTCTAGGTATGGGAAGGACTGATGCAACTAAATTTAGTTTATTGCTCGGAATTCCTACAATAGGAGGAGCAGTCATTGTAAAATCAATCGCTATATCAAAACTTAAAGAAATCCCATGGGAAGTATACACAATAGGAATCCTTACCTCTTGTTTAATAGGAATTTTAGCGATCTCTTTACTTATGAAAGCTGCAAAAAAAACAAACTTCAAATTATTCGCTATATATTGTTTTCTAATAGGTCTAACTACCCTCTTTTTTTTCTAGGAAATTATCTATCGCATTTCCGAAAAAGGAGCAGGTATCCATATTTCTGTATTTTGTTTAGCAATAAATGGTCTTGACCCTGGAGGCCAATTTGGCATTTTATGAGTTTCTATTCGAACATCCATCCTATGATTCAAATCTCTATAAGGCCAAACATGAATAAATTCGTTTAATGTACCCATATCACTCATAAAACATGCTGCTAACGGTGACACTGCTTCCCTAGAGGCAATCTCTTTCTCCCATCTTGAAGTTACTTCTAACATTTTTCCAGTGAAAATTGTATAAGTTCGAAATTCATAAAAATTACCCAACTCACCAGTCATTGGCTCCTTTTTAAAACTCGGGGTAGTTAACATTTTAGTAACTTGAGATTCAATTATATGAGCGTTCTTTGGTGGCCACCATGATTTTCCACTTAATTGAACACGAACATCGTCTCTATGCGCAGAATTTTCGTACTCCCAAATATGCATCACACGATTTAGGTCTCCGATTTCCGAATGGAAAAAACCAACCATTCGGGAAAATTTCTGCCTTTCTTCTATAACTTTTGAAAAATTTTCTTCAAACTCCTGTACAGTACCTACTTTCAGCTCGTAAGTTCTCATTTCATAAATCATTAAATTTCCTCCAAAATAAATAAAAAAAGTAAAATCAAGAAGCTGATTTTACTCGTTCCACATATTCTCCCGTCCGAGTATCTATTTTAAGAAGATCTCCTTGGTTAACAAAAAGTGGAACATTAACTACTGCTCCACTTTCTAATTCTGCTATCTTTGAACCACCTGTTGCAGTATCTCCCTTGAATCCCGGTTCTGTTTTGGAAATCAAAAGCTCTACAAATGTGGGTAATTCAACTGTAATTGGTTCAGCATTATAAAAAAGAATATTTACGATTGTTTCTTCTTTCAATAAATTGTCTGTTTCCCCAAGTTGTGATCTCTCAAGTCCAATTTGTTCAAAAGTATTTGTGTCCATAAAATTGAAAACATCACCCTCTCTATAAAGGAATTGCATACTCTTCTCTTCAAGTGAAGGTGAGCCAACACTTTCCCCTGAACGAAATGTTCTATCTATAACACGACCATTTTTCAAATTTTTCAGTTTTGTTCTGACAAAGGCTCCACCTTTCCCAGGCTTAACATGCTGAAATTCAATTATGGAGAAAGGATCTCCTTCTATTTCTAATTTAAGACCATTTCTAAATTCATTTGTTGATGGCATGACCTAAATCTCTCCTAGACGAAAATTAACAGACAATTAATTCTTTCGAAATATCAGAAATTATAATTTCTTTTCCTTTTTCAGTTACTAAAATCATATCCTCTACTCTTACTCCCCCCCAACCTTGAAGATAGATTCCTGGCTCAATAGTTAAAATCATATTTGGTTGAAGGATAGCATCTTGATTCGGTGCAATTCTTGGTGCCTCATGAATAAAAAGCCCTAAACCATGACCAGTACCATGACCAAAGAATTCTCCATATCCTTCTTTTTGAATTATTTTCCTTGCAACAGAATCTACTTCTCCACATTTAACACCTGGAGCCACTTTTTCGATAGCAGCTTTTTGGGCACGTAATACAATGTCATAGATTTTTCTAGATTTTTTGCTTGGCTCTCCACAAGAAAAAACTCTAGTAGTATCCGCGTGATACCCATTTACCACACTACCAAAATCAATTGTTATCAAATTTCCTTTCTTGATTTTTTTTGTACTTGCTAACCCGTGAGGTAAAGAAGACCTAACTCCTGAGGCAACAATAGTATCAAAAGCATTCCTTTCGGAACCATTTTTCTTCATAGACGATTCAAGAAAATTTGAAAGATCTATCTCACTTACACCACTTTTAATTTGAGGGACAAGTTCTGACAATGCTTTTGAATTCACAACAGCAGCTTCTTTGATAAAAGATATTTCTTTTTTATCTTTAATGATTCTCATCGAATCTACAATTCCAGAACTTGATAGAAACTTAATTTTCCCTAATTTCTTTCTCATTAAAGTAAAATTACGAAAATTAAAACTTTCATCTTCAAAAAAAAGACGCCTAAAACCCCGACCTTTCACTTCTCGGACAATCAAGTCTAAATAATTATTACCTTCAACAAATCGAAATGACTTATCTACCTGTTTTTCATACTGCGTACGATACCGGAAATCGGAAAAGAAAACTGCAACGTTTTGTCCAATCAAACAAAATCCAGTGGAACCAGTAAATCCAGTTAAATATCTAACATTCAATGGATTTGAGATTAGCAATAAATTAATACGTTTAGAAGCAAGAATTTTTCGGATTTGTTTTAAACGAGATTTCAATGATTTTCCTTCTACAAGAAATTTATTCCCTTCACATGTCGATCAATTGCTGTCCTTAATGCCATTAAATATCCCTCCACTCCAAATCCAATTATTGTGCCGGAGACTTCAGGGCCAATAATAGAAGAATGTCTAAAGTCTTCTCTGGTTAACACATTCGAAATGTGAACTTCATATACAGGCAAATCAATAGCTGCAACAGCGTCCCTTAAGGCAACACTTGTATGAGTAAATGCGCCGGGATTAAAAATACATGCACAACAAGAACCAAAAGGCGAAATATTAGGAATTAAATCTTTCACCCCTGCAGCTCTATGAAGAGAATCAACAAGTTCACCCTCAATATTTGATTGAAACACATCTAAATCCACTTTTTCGTTTAAGGCAAAGTCTGCAAGAGATTTCTCAATATTTGATAATGAAATATCTCCATATACTTCTTTTTCACGGGTTCCTAATAAATTTAAATTTGGACCATTTAGAAGTAAAATTCTCATTTTTCACCCCATTAAAATTTCTAAAAACAGAAGACCTCCCTGCCTAAATTAAACTAGTTTTCCCTCTATCGAAGCAGACCACAATTGAGAGTTTAATTCAATTCCACTTTCTACATTCCCAATTTTCTTCAAAATAACGAATTTTGGCTTGCCATCTCTAACTTTTTTGTCATGCAAAACATATCTCTTGACTTCTCTTAGTGATGGAGCTTTTTGCAATTTTATTGGCAATTTGAAACTCGTGAGTAATTTTTGCAGTCTATTCACATCTTCTTTTTCACAAAAGCCAGCTGAAAAAGACATTTGTGCGACTGCAGACATTCCAATAGATACTGCCTCTCCATGCAATAATTTCTTTGAGAATCCAAACAAAGATTCTAAAGCATGTCCAAGAGTATGTCCAAAATTAAGAATTTGCCTTAGCCCTCTCTCTGTTTCATCTATTTCGACCACATCTCCTTTTATTCTGCAATTTCTAAAAACTATTTTTTCTAAAGACCGACTATCTCTATTTAGTATTTTAGATGTATTTTTTTCCAAAAAATCAAAAAAAGATTCATCTCTTATGACCGCGTGTTTTACAACCTCTGCAAGGCCATTTCTAAACTCTCTTTGTCTCAAAGAAAACATGGTTTCAAGATCACAAAGAACAACCCTAGGTTGAAAAAAAGAACCTACTAAATTTTTCCCATAAATGGTATTTATGGCGGTCTTCCCGCCTACTGAACTATCAACTTGCGATAACAATGTAGTAGGAACCTGAACCAATGAAATTCCTCTCAAGAAGGTGGCTGCTGCAAGACCTGCGAGATCACCTACTACACCCCCACCAAGAGCGATAATACCATCTTCTCTTCCAACTTTCAGTCTAGACAATTTATTAAATATTTTGTCTAGTTGTTCAATTGATTTGCTTTTTTCTCCAACAGGAACATTTATGATTTCCGATATCATTCCACCTTTTCTAAGAGCTTCAACACAGTTTATTCCATACAACCTTCCTACAGTAGTATCAGAGACAACTAATACTTTTTTGCCTGGGAAAAAAGAACTAGTATATTTACAAATATCCTTTATCAACCCTTTCGAGACAAGAATCGAATACGATCTATCCCCTAGAGACAGCTTAACCTTCTTCATTCAAACTCCCGCAAACATTGAGTAAATTAATGAACATATCTTACAGACAGTGTTTAAACTTAAAGAAAATTGCTAACAATTCTATATGCTTATGTTCCTTCATAACTATACACTTATTACAAAAACTTGAAAATCTAAATGCAAATTCAACAAAACCGAAAATTCTAACTTCTTGACATTCGAAAATATAAATTTTATCTTCACTTAGAAAATACACAAAATCTATCGAAAACTGTCGGAATGAAAAATAAAAAAAATAAGCTATTCCTAGACATAATTTTATATTCCATGATTTCTTGCATTCTTTTCTCATGCTCACAGAGTCTAGATTTTATAGTAAAAGAAGAGAAGAAAACACCACACAAGGTTTTATCTTTTCTAGATGAAGAATTTAAAGAAAGTACTTCTTGGTCAGATGAAAGCAAATTAAACTCTTTGAGAAAAAACAAGATTTCTCCTGAAACATCAATCAAAATAAAACAGAAAAACAGAGAAGATATCATTCTTTTAAATAAAGCGAAGGTTTCTTTTGAAAAAAAAGACTTCAAGAATTCAATAAAAAATCTTCAAACCCTTGAAAAAAAGTTTCCAAATTCTAAAGTCTTAAACGAAAGCAGACTAAGGCTTGCTCTTGCCTATTTTAAAATTGGCAAAAAAAGAAAAGCTTATAATAAATTAGAAGAAAATATCAAAAAAGAACAAGTCCCTGCTGAAAAGGCAATTTCACTTTCATTTCTAGGAAGAATCTACGAATCAGAAAAAAATTTGTATAAATCTCTTACATACTATGCGAAGGCTTTTTCGAATTCGCAGGATACCGAAGATAGAAACTTGTTATCTTCAAAAATAGTAAACCTTTCAGAAAAAATTGATCCTCCACATAAACTTGTTACTCTCGTAAATATTTTCAGAAAAGAGAATGCAGGACCTTACTTTAGAATTGCACTCATCAGAAAATCTATTCGTGAAAAAAAATTAAAAACCGCTCTAGCAAGCGCAAGAATTTTCATAGAAGAATATCCTGAACATAAATATTTTAATGAAATTTTAGACTTAGAAGAGAAGATTAAAAAAAATCTTTCTAACAAATTACTTAAAATAGGAGTTTTATTACCTTTATCAGGAAAAAATGGAAAAGAAGGAGAAAAAGTTTATCGTGGAATCCAAATAGCTCTTAGTCATCTACTAGAAAAACGTCCGGACCTCCAAGTAGAATTATCAGTACAGAATATCAAGAGTTCAAAAAGAGAATCTAATCTTTCTCAAAAATCTACTTATAAATTTTTCAAAAATTTAAATGCTATAGCGCTAATAGGGCCGCTATTTAGTCCTGCTGCAAAGAATATTTCTAGAATTTCTGAAGAAAAAAAAATCCCGCTTATCATTCCTTACGCCCCAAACTTTAAAATGGACAATGAGAAAAAATGGGTTTTCAGGAACACTCTAGATAACGAAATGCAAAATAGAGCGATTTTTAATTTCGCTATAAATCGTTTGAAACTTAGGCGCTTTGCACTAGTACACGAAAGAAATGAACATGAGTCTCTAATGAAAGAAAAATATAAAAAAACTATTTCTGAACTCGGTGGATTTTTTACAAAAATTGTTTCATTCCCTATGAATGCTAATGACTTCCAATCACAGATGTCCTCTCTTGGAGGATTAAGTGATTCCCAACTAAAAACTAAATACCCTCGTCTTAGCAGGAAAAGGGATTTCAAAGTACCCCTTAACTTCGAAAGTATTTTAATTTCTGCGAAAGCTGAAAAAATTATGTTAATAGTTCCCGAATTACCATTTTATAATATTAAGGGAGTTCTCCTTATAGGAAATAGAAATTGGAACAACCCAATTATTGCCAAACATGCAGGAAGCTATATTAAAAATGCTTTTTTTGTGGACGGCTTCTTCCATTCTTCCCGGAAGAAAATCGTCAAAAAATTTGTTGCAGACTACGAGAAATTGCACAATAAAAAGCCTGGATTATTAGAGGCCTTAGGATACGATTCTGCTAAACTCATATTCTCTGCTATAGAAAAAGGAAATAGACAAAGAGAAGATATCCGAAAGTACTTACTCAATTTAAAACAATTTCAGGGAGTCACAGGGAGAATAAAAGGAATAAAAAATAATGACTTTATAAGGGAATTATATCTTTTAAGATTCAAGAAGGGAGTAATTAAAGAAGTAGATATGATTTCACCCTAAAACAAGTAAAACGCAGAAAAAATATAGTCTAAACTTGGACAGCTCCACACGATATAGTATACGCTTGCCCTGTAATTCCTGAAGCTGAATCACTGGCTAAATAAACTGACATACTTGCAATTTCTCCAGGGTCAAGAAATCTTTTCATAGGAATATCTTTCTTGAGTTCATTTTCTATGTCAATAGAATCAGATCTAACAAAAAATTCCTTACTATCAGCCATCATTTTTGTTTCAACAAATCCAGGACAAATAGCATTAACCGTAATGTTATACTCAGCTACTTCTAATGCAATTGACCTAACAAAACCAATAGCACCGTGTTTAGCTGCGTGGTAAGCGCTTCTGTATGCGCCACCTAATTTTCCTGAAACTGAACTAATAACTATGACTCTACCCGTTTTTCTTTCTATCATGCCTTTAATTATATTTCTTGTTGTGTAAAAAACGCTATTTAAATTTGTATCAATAATTTTTTTCCATAAACTATCATCTGTATGAATCAATTCATTTTTAAGTAGCATACCTGCATTTGCCACAAAAATATCAATTTTCCCCATTTCCTTTTCAATTTCAGCAAAAATCCTATCTACTTCTTGAGAAGATGTCACATCACAGACTTTAGCAATCGCACTTACTCCATAACTAACGATCTCATCAGAAACTAATTCAATTTCAGATTTTGTCCTTGCAACTAGAGCTACATCGAATCCCTTTTCAGCAAATGAAAGTGCAATTGCACGCCCAATACCTCTTCCACCTCCAGTAACTAAAACTTTTTTATTTTCCATTTACAATCTTCCAAAAGTATAAACTAATTACATAAAAAAGGTTTAAAGAAAGACTCTGTTAAATTTATGACAGACTCAAAAGAACTTTGTTCCATCAATTTCCTTCGAAAAAAAGACCCCCCCTCCATACCTTTTGTATATGCAGGAATATGTTTTCTGGAATGAAGAATAGCAAGCTTCTCCCCGAGATGTTTTTTCATTCTGTGAAGATGCAAGAACAAGACATTCTTTCTTTCAGACGAAGAAGGAGGCGAAGGCAAGATTCCTGTTCTACTCCAACTAAGAAGTCTTGAAAAAATCCATGGATTTCCAATTGCACCTCTCCCGATCATCAAAGCATCTACCTTTGTTCTCCTCAACATTTCGATAGCATCATTTGGTGAGCGAATATCACCATTTCCAAAAACCGGGATCTTTACAGAACTCTTTATTCTTTCAATAGTGTCCAGATCAACTAGTCCCGTGAAAAAATCATTCTTTGTACGTCCATGTACAGTAATAAAAGAAGCACCAGAATCTTCAACAATCTTAGCAAACTCCTCCGCACCAGTAGCACCAATAGTATCCCATCCAGTCCTCATTTTTACAGACACGGGCTTTCTAACTTTTCTAACCATTGAAGAAACTATTCTACCTGCAAGAGTTGGATCCTTTAATAAGGAAGAACCTGATTTGCTTTTTGTTATTTTCTTTACAGGACAACCACAATTAATATCTATTACATCGGCACCAAAATCTTCAACTATAGTAGCAGCTTCCGCCATTTTACATGGATCTGAACCAAATAATTGAATGGATACAGGTTTTTCCTTTAAGTCATTTTTCATTATTTTAAATGCTCTTTCATTTCTTCTAATTAATGATTCACAACTAACCATTTCCGTAGCAACCATACCTGCTCCGTATTCAGAAACTAACGAACGGAATGGAAGATTCGTATATCCTGCCATAGGAGCCATGAGTAACCTATTTTTCAAGAAAAGATTTTTTATTTTCAATGAATTTGAAAGAATCCTACGCTCATTAGGCACATGCAAAATTTTTTCTTCCAAAATCCTTGGTCCTGCCTCATCCGGCTTCATTCTATTTCCTTATAAAAAATTCAAATTTGCCACCTCGGATCTACATCCATAGTACTAAATTCTAGAAAATTTTCCTGCTTTTCTCTTAAAAATTTATAACCACCTGCACATGCTATCATTGCAGCATTATCCATACACAATCGTATAGATGGGAAAAAAACTGAAATCCCATGCCGACTTTCCATATCTTGAAATTTTTCGCGAAGAAGACTATTCGCAGCAACACCTCCACAAATAGTTATAGTTTTGAGATTTTCTCGTTCAAGAATCATCTTTGATTTCGTTACTAACACATCGATTGCAGCCTCTTGAAAAGAAGCAGCAATCTCTCTTGAAATTTCGTCTGGGATTTCAACTTTACGCTCCCAGGGGGGTATTTTACTCGTGTAATCATACAACCCTAATTCTTTTAAATGACTCAGAACTGCCGTTTTTAAACCACTAAAACTAAGACTATAAAACCTGTCCTTTAAATAAGGACGAGGAAATACAATGGTTGTATTCTGTTTTTTTTCTATAAATTCCCTATACAATCTATCTATTACAGGACCACCTGGATATCCAATACCCATTGCAACACTTATTTTATCAAAAACTTCTCCTATAGAGTCATCCAAAGTCCCGCCAAGATGGAAAATTCTTCCTTTTTCTTCTACTTTATAAAAATCAGAGTGCCCTCCAGAAACGATCAAAGAAAGATGTGGAAATGGAGGAAAATCTGATTTTTGATTAGATTGAAATGTATCATTTTTTTCTTTTGGTTCTAGAAAAAGAGAACAAATATGACCTTCTAAATGATTAACTCCCACTAAAGGCAACCCTTTGCTCCAAGCAATTGCTTTCGCGATTGAAACACCAACTAAAAGAGAAACTGACAACCCTGGACCTCGCGTAACCGCAACTAAATCGATATTATCAAGCAAAACATTTGCCTGATTAAGAGATTCAAGTATAACAGGTTGAATAACTTCTACATGTGCCCGTGATGCCAAATCAGGAACAACACCACCATAACGCGAATGAAGTTTACTTTGAGAATTAATTACATTAGAAAGGATCTCAGGAGCAGATTTTTCTTCACCGAAATGAACAACAGATGAAGCAGTTTCATCACAACTTGTTTCGATACCTAAAACTATCAAAAAATACCTTTCAAAAACTCAAAAAGGATAAAGTCTTCTACTTTTGATTTTTCTTCTTAATAAAAATTACTGCTCTTTCTAACAAATAATCCTTCACCCCATTTTTATTTTTGGAAGTAATGTCGGGGGTTCTATCGATTTTTTCTTTGATATTTTTTTTGTTTTTATTTTCCATATTTCTAAGGTGTCTAGGAAGATCCTCTTCTCTAACGACAGATTTATTCCTGTTTGATGGATCAACAACTCTAATATCCGGTTCAATTCCAATTCCTTGAATCATCCTGTCTTTAGGTGTGTAATACAATGAAGTTGTCAAACGAAGACCTGATCCATCTAATAATGGCATAACGGTTTGAACGGAGCCTTTTCCGAATGTTTTCTCACCAAGAATAGTTGCTCTTTCCCAATCCTGTAATGCCCCTGCGACAATTTCAGAAGCACTTGCGCTTCCTGCATTCACAATAACAACGATCGGGATTCCTTTAATACCATCACTTTCTTTAGAGATAAATTTTCTATTTTGATCTATCACACGACCTTTAGTATAAACAATCAACTTTCCTGCGGGCAAAAAAAGTTCAGATACTGCAACAGCTTGAGTCAACAAACCACCTGGATTATTTCTCAAGTCAAGAATCAAACCATTTTTTTTTAAAATCTTGCATTTTATTTAGACCTAATCGAACTTCCTTAGCAGTTCTAGATTGGAAGTTTCGAATACGTATATAAGGAATCTTTCCCTCTATGAGCCTACTTTTAACACTTTTAATTTCAATTATTTCTCGAGTTATCAAGAGATCAAACATTTTCTTACTGCTTCTTCTATATATTGTAATTTTAACTTCGGAACCAGGTCTGCCCCTCAATTTCTTAACTGCTTCATAAATAGTAATACCTTTGGTACTTTTTCCATTAATTTTGACAATCTGGTCTTTTGCGATTACTCCTGCTCTATATGCGGGAGTCCCTTCAATAGGAGAGACTATTGTTAATACAGATTTCCTAAGTGTAATTGTAATCCCGAGACCACCGAACTGACCAGAAGTTTCAACTTGCATCTGCTTAAACATTTCGGGAGTCATATATCCAGAATGAGGATCTAGTGAACGTAACATACCGCCAATTGCACCACGAATAACTTTCTTGGGTTCAATTTTTTTTACATAATTTTGTTCTATTAAGCTCAAGACTTCTGTAAAAGTGGAAAGATCCTTATATGAACTATTATTCCTCGCAAAAGATTTCTTACCTACTAAAACATCAAAGTTAGAAACACTGTAAAAAACCAGAACAAAAAGAATTAAACTAACGAAAAAATATTTCTTCTTCATTTATAACCTCTTCTGCATACTCGCAAGGGAAAATACGCCCGTTAATATTAAATATAACCTTATGGGAATTTCTAAAGAAAGGAAACTTCAAAAATACTAAGTAAAAAAAATTAAATCATAATTTTTTCAAGCCTATTTATAATATTCGAAACATTGAACCCAAATTTCTCAAAATTTTCGGGACCTGGTGCACTTGCACCAAAAGTTGAAATCGCTATGCTATCACCCTGACTTCCAACCCATTCATGCCATCCAAAATCAGAACCTGCCTCTATAGATAATCTTGTTTTAATTTCCTGAGGAAGAATAGAATCCTTATATACTTGTTCTTGGGAACGAAACAACTCCCAACAGGGCATACTTACTACTCTAACATTCAATCCCCTGTCTTTTAGAGCATTTTGTGTGTCGATAGCTAGCGAAACTTCAGAACCAGACGAGATAAGAATAGCATCAGGAGATTCTCCTTCTTCTTTAGAAACAATATATCCTCCCTTAGCTAAACCTTCAGCAGACGAAAAAACATCTCTATCTAAAATCGGAAGAGATTGTCTTGTTAAAACTAACATTGTTGGTCCATCCTTACGTTGAATTGCAACCTTCCAGGCAACTGCAGTTTCATTTGCATCACAAGGTCTTATAACATGCAGTTCAGGAATAGCCCTTAAAGAAGCTAGATGTTCTATTGGTTGATGAGTTGGGCCATCTTCACCAAGTCCTATAGAATCGTGCGTCATAACATAAATTACAGGGAGTCCCATCAGACTAGATAGCCTAATGGCAGGTCTAGCGTAGTCAGTAAATGCAAAAAAAGTAGCTGCAAAAGGTCTAACCCCTCCATGCAAAATCATACCTGAAGAAGCAGCACACATTACATGTTCACGAATACCCCAGTTAATATTCCTGTTCTCATAAGAACCTTTAGCGAAATCACCAGAATTTTCTATTAAAGAATTATTAGATGCAGCAAGATCGGCACTACCTCCTACTAACCAGGGGATTTTTTTTGCAACCTCATTTAGTACCATTCCAGAGACCACTCTAGTTGCAATCGAACCTTTTGAAGCAGGGAATGCCGGTACTTCTTTGGCGAAATCATCTGGAATTTGATCAGCCATTGCAATTTCAAAATCCTTCGCCATTTCAGGAAAGTCTGAACGATAGGCCTCGAATAATTCATTCCATTCTTTTTCTTGGCTCTCTCCCTTTTGAGAAAAATTCATATGTTCTAAAACTGCTTCAGGAACATGAAATTGCTCCTCAGAGGGCCAACTGTAAATTTTCTTTGTTTCTATTACTTCTTCTTCACCCAATGGAGCACCATGTGCTCTAGAGGTATCCTGATATTTAGGAGAACCATAACCAATATGAGTCTGAAGCACTATTAATGAGGGTTTGTCCTTCACTTTTTTAGCATCATTTATAGATTCCCCTATTTTAGTACAGTCTTCAGAAACATCTCCTAGGTTTACTACATCCCATCCATATCCTTTAAACCTAAGTTCAATATCATCTGAATAGGACAAATCAGTTGTTCCATCAATCGTAATCTTATTATCATCATAAATACAAATTAATTTACCTAGTCCTAAATGACCTGCTAAAGATGCAGCCTCATGGGAGGCTCCCTCCATAATATCTCCGTCACTAAGAAGAACGAAAGTATTATGATCTACAATATTAAAATTATTTTTATTGTAAATTTTAGCCATATGTGCTTCAGCCATTGCCATTCCAACTCCGTTCATGAAACCTTGCCCAAGTGGACCAGTTGTTGTTTCCACTCCAGGAGTCAACCTATATTCAGGATGTCCGGGTGTTTTGCTGTCCCACTGCCTAAAATCTTTAATATCATTCAGAGAAATGTCATAACCAGAAAGGTAGAGTACAGAATACAGGAGCATAGAAGCATGACCACATGACAAAACAAATCTGTCACGATTAAACCAAGAAGGATTTGATGGATTATATCTCATTTCATGTGCCCAAAGTTGATACGCAAGTGGTGCAAGCGCCATCGGCGTTCCAGGGTGGCCTGAATTAGCCTTTTGAACAGCATCCATTGATAAAGTTCGAATTGTATCAATAGAAAGTTGTTCTATTTGGAGAGTACGGGATTCTAAATTAGAACTGTCGCTCTTATTGGATTGCACCATCTTATAAAATCTCCATATTCGTAAACTGGGAAAGTAAGACGTAACTAAATTTCAGATTAATTTAATTCTCAAAGTTAAAAATTTCACTCCTAATGGGAAAAGAAGCTTCGTTATCCAGTTCTTCGTATATCCTTAACAAACGATTATATTTCGAAAGCCTATCTGAACGACTTGCTGAACCTGTTTTAATTTGACCGGCATTTGTAGCAACTGCAAGATCTGCAATAGTTGTATCTTCTGTCTCTCCCGACCTATGTGATATGACAGAAGTATAACCAGATGAAGTAGCCAACCGAATGGTTTCCAAAGTTTCTGTCAATGTCCCAATTTGATTCAACTTAATCAATATACTATTTCCTATATTTTCATCTATACCTCTTTGAAGAATTTTCTTGTTTGTAACAAACAGATCATCTCCAACTAACTGGATTTTTTCTCCTAAAACATTAGTAAGTTCTCTCCAACCATCCCAATCATCTTCAGCGCATCCATCTTCAATAGATATAATAGGAAACTGTCTAACCCAATCAGAATAAAATTCTACTAACTGCTCTGAAGTTTTTCTCTCTCCATTAGACCACTTAAAAACATAATGTCTGTCTTCATAGATTTCGCTTGATGCAGGATCAAGTGCTAAGCAAATATCATTCCCAGGCCTATAACCTGCACTGTTAACGGCTTCCAGTATAATCTCTATAGCTTCCTCATTTCCTCTCAAATCAGGTGCAAAGCCACCTTCATCTCCGACTGAAGTTGCATATCCTTTTTGCAATAGAACTCCTTTTAGGTAGTGAAAAACCTCCACTCCCATTCTTAACGCGTCTTTGAAGTTTTCTGCACCTACTGGAATAATCATAAATTCTTGAAAATCTAAAGAATTGTCTGAATGTGCACCACCATTAAGTATATTCATCATAGGAAATGGCAAAACTTTAGAATTCTCTCCTCCAATATATTTATATAGGGGTATCTGCAATAAATTAGATGCTGCATTTGCAAAAGCGAGAGATACACCCAAAATTGCGTTTGCACCAAGGCGACTTTTATTTTCTGTTCCGTCGAGTTCTATTAAACATTTATCTAAATCACTCTGAGCAGGAAATTCTACTCCTTTCAATTTAGACCTAATTTCATGATTCACGTTAGAAACAGCTTTTTCAACACTTTTCCCCAAATAGTTCGATTTATCACCATCTCTTAGTTCTACAGCTTCATTTTGACCTGTACTTGCACCACTAGGAACTGCGGCCCTTCCAAAAAATCCATTCTCAAGGTAAACATCTACTTCAACAGTTGGATTACCTCTAGAATCAAGAATTTGTCTGCCTTTCACATTTTTAATTTCCATTATTTTTTACTCCCATCCTCTGAATCTAAATCTTTTAATTCATTCATAAAATCTTCTAATGTCTTAAAATCCCTATATACAGAAGCAAATCTGACATATGCAACTTTATCTACTCTTCTTAATTCTTCCATTACATAACTTCCTATGTCAGATGATTCTAATTCCTTATTCCCTTTTTCTAAAATCAAACGTTCTATTTTATCTATGATTTCTTCTTGTTTATCTGCGGGAACTGGACGTTTTTCAAGAGCCTTTTGAACTCCAATTTCAAGCTTAGTCCTATCAAAAAAAACTCTCGTCCCATCTTTCTTCACTACTAAGGGGAGGGAAATCTCAGGATGTTCATAGGTCGTAAAACGATAAGAACAGACTTCACACTCTCTTCTTCTTCTAACAGCAGACGCTTCTTTGGTTACTCGACTATCAACAACTCTACTCTCTGGGTTAGAACACTTAGGACATTTCATTTAATTTTCCTAGGCGGAAAATTGATTAAATAGAATCTTCAATCTCTTTTAATTTGTCCAATCTTCTTTTGTGACGTCCACCTTCAAACTCGGTATCAAGCCAGATATGAATAATATCTCTTGCTTGTTCCAATTCTATTATTCTTTCACCAAGGGCTAGAACATTAGAATCATTGTGCTTTCTACTCATCTCTGCTGCAAAAAGGCTATGACAGGCTACCGCACGAATACCTTTAAACTTATTCGCAACTATTACCATTCCTGAGGATGAACCGCAGCACAAAATACCTTTTTCTGAATTACCAGTTGCAATTGCTTTCGAAACCAATGCTGCAAAATCTGGATAATCGCATGATTCTTCTGAAAAAGTACCATAATCCTCAAATAAAATATCTCTATGCATTAAAAAATTTTTTACGTATTCTTTGAGAATGAAACCTGCATGATCTGAACCAATTGCAATAGGTTTCATAAATAACTTCTCTCCAATTATTACTTAAAGATTTTCGATAACAAAAAGACATTTTCAAAAATGAAAAATTAATTACCTAAGTCTTTTCCGTTCCATTTCATTTTGTGCCTCTACTGTATACCTAGCATAAGGAAGCGCAATTAAACGTTTAAATGGAATTTCATCCTCTGTTTCTTCACAAATTCCATAAGTACCATTTTCCATTCTTTCAAATGCATCTTGAACCTCTTTAAATCTCCCTCTTTCTCTTTCACCAAGATCCATTAAAACCTGCTTAAAATAAGAATCAGCTGCCTGATCAGCGATATCTTGTATTCCATCATCACCAGTATCTTTTCGGTGATTCATAGTATTCCTAACATCACCTAATATCTCATTCCTAACCTCATTCAAACGATCCTTCAAAATACTAATTTCTTTCTTTTTTAAGTGTTTCATATTTAAACTCCTAAATCCTTGTAATGCAATATAAAACATTAATCTATAACGCAGGCATTAGACCAAAGCTTCTCTAATCTGTATGTTTCACGATATTCATCAATGAAAATATGAACCGCAATGTCACCACAATCAATTAAAACCCAATTAGACTCTGCAAGACCCTCTATAGAAAAAAAATTGATGCCAAAATCTGGCAATCTAATTTTAACTTCATCAGATATTGCTTTAACCTGTCTCCTACTTTTTCCATGACAAACTAAAAAAGCACTAACTTCCGAATCAATGCTTCTCAAATCAACAATTACAACTTCTTGTGCACCTTTCTCAAGAACGACATCTTTGAGAGCTTTAAGTTGCGTTTCTAAAATATGTCTTCCCCCAGACTATGAGTCTTTATATAACTTTTTATCAATTATAAAGCGTTCTACTGTTCGTGGCAACAAATAGCGAATAGAACGAGAATTTTGAATATTTTCCCTTATATCTGAAGAAGAAATATCTAATCTACGAATAGGGATGAATTCTATAAACATATTCGAATTTAGAATCCTACATCGGTTATCAAAAAGAAAATTAAAATCAAATCTAACTGACAAATCTTCAAATCTTTTTTTTAATTCCAACATAATTTCTTTGGCACTAGACATTTGTCTAATAGTAACTGCAAAATTAACTTTTTCCAAAACCTCTAAAGGATCTTTCCAAGTATGTAAATTCAAAAATGCATCTTCACCAATAATGAAAAAGATTTCATCTCCTTTACAAGAAGTATTGGCAAGAATCCTAAGAGTATCAACAGTAAAAGAAAGGCCCTCCCTATCTAATTCTACAGAATCAGAACGAAAAAGAGGATGTCCTTCTATAGCCATTTCAACCATGTCTAATCGATCTACGGAACTTGCCATTAAAGGAGAAGATTTATGCGGAGGAGTTCCTGAAGGAACAAATATCACACGATCTAATTCAAGTTGAAAAGAGACGTCTTCTGCTGAACTTAAATGACCAAAATGTATGGGATCAAAAGTACCACCTTGTATTCCAGTTCTCAAAAAAAATCCTTTTAAAAGAAAAAATTATTCAAAACCTAAAAAATTATTACGATGAATAATTTCATCGTAATCTTTACTACCAAGAATGCTATGAATTTCTCTAGTATGTTTTCCAGCAATAAGTTTGACTTCGTTGCAATTATAATTTGCCAAACCTTTTCCTAAAGACTTGCCTTCTATTGACTGAAGTTCTACAACATCACCAAACATAAAATTACCACCCGCATCAATAACTCCACTAGGAAGAAGACTGCGCCCTCTTTCAAGTAGAGCCTCCACGGCACCATTGTCAATTTTCAACCAGCCTCTAGACTTTGCAGTAGTTCCAATCCAACTTTTTCTAGCATTAATACGTTTCTTTTTGGGCACAAAAAAACTGCCTAGATCTTCACCTTCCAAAGCCCTTAAAATCACACTATCATTTCTTCCTTTTAACATAAGAGTAGATATCCCTATTTGGCTCAAAACTTTTATTGCACTTATCTTAGTAACCATCCCACCATGAGAAAATTGATTGTTACTTTTTCCAGTTGCATCTATTAATTGCTCAGATACATTTTCAACTCTAGATAACAATTTAGCATTTTTATCTAAATTAGGATTTGCACTATACATTCCCTCTACATCTGACAAAATCACAACTAGACCTGATTGGGTCATCTGTGCTACCTGGGTTGCCAAAGAATCATTATCTCCAAATTTTATCTCCTCAGTAGAAACCGTGTCATTCTCATTTACAATAGGAATAATTTTTTTATGCAAAAGATTATCGATAGTATTACAAGCATTCAGAAATCTTTTCCTTTCATCCAAATCAGAATGAGTTAGTAAGATTTGTGCAATATTAAGACCTAATCTATTAAATACTTTACTATAAGCGTCCATCAAGATCGGTTGTCCAACAGCAGCCGCTCCTTGCCTTTCAGGCATTGTTTTAGGATATTTCTTAACATTAAGATGTTTAAGACCTGCAGCAATCGCACCAGATGATACAAGTACTATCTCACGACCTCTCTCAAGAAGGACAGAAATTTGATTAGCTATTGAAGAAAGAACTTCCAAGTTCAAACCAACCTCATCCGAAGCAGTAAGGACAGAACTACCAACTTTAATTACAAGACGCTTACTTTTCAAAGACGTTTCTTCTTTTCTAGCAATCATAAAAAATTCCTCGGAAACAGAAATAAATATAAAAAGTTTTCAACCTTCTCTGACTTCTTTGGAAATCATAAATAAAAGTTCTTTTAATCCAATCTTAGAAACAGAAGATATTCCTATTGAATCAAAACCTCTTTTCTTTAAACCTTCTTGCAAAACTAAAATCTTATCCTCATTTCCAATTGCATCAATTTTTGTCAAAAGACAAATTCTCTTTTTGGAGATTAAATCCCTTGAAAACAATTCAAGTTCTCTTGAAATAGTTTCAAAATCTTCCAAAACTTTTTCAACTAGATTACTAGCATCAAGAAGATGTAGGAGCAGAGTACATCTCTCAATATGCCTAAGAAATTGGTGTCCCAATCCCTTGCCGCTGTGTGCTCCTAAAATAAGCCCCGGAATATCTGCAACAACACAGGAGACATCTTCGCCTAAATCAACAACTCCTAAATTAGGTTCAATAGTTGTAAAAGGATAATCAGCTATTTTCGGCCGACTTTTTGAAATCGTCGAAATTAGCGTTGATTTTCCAGCATTAGGCTTTCCAATCAGACCAACATCTGCAAGGAGTTTAATTTCTAAATCAATCGAAAATCCTTCTCCTGATTTCCCCCTTGTAATTTTTCTTGGTGTTCTATTTGTGGAACTTTTAAAATGATCATTACCTAATCCACCTCGTCCTCCCTTTGCAACTATAAATTCTTGACCTTCCTCTTCAAAATCATAAATCACATTTTCATCTATTGTATCTTTAATAATTGTTCCCACAGGAACGAAAACATGTAAATCATCTCCATTAGCACCATGTTTAAGACTTGACATACCTGCACCTCCATTAGGAGCTTTCAGTACAGTTCGATTTCGAAGGTGATAAAGTGTGTTATAAGATGAATCAGATGTGAAAATTACATGGCCACCCCTGCCGCCATCTCCTCCGTCAGGACCACCCTTAGGTATGAATTTCTCTCTACGGAAACTCAAGCAGCCGTCTCCACCTTTTCCTGCTTCAACTAATAGCCTAGCCGTATCAATAAACATGAAATGACCAGAAAGGGCAAAAGGTTAAGAGGGGACAACACTTACAAAACGTCTACCTTTAGTCTTTGTCTCAAACTTAAGATTCCCATTTACTTTTGCAAATAATGTATGATCATTACCAAGACCTACATTATTGCCAGGATGAAAACGAGTACCTCTCTGACGAACAATAATTGTACCTGCATTAACAAATTCTCCGCCAAAACGTTTTACTCCTAGTCTTCTTCCAGCAGAATCTCTTCCGTTTGAAGAACTACCACCAGCTTTTTTATGTGCCACTTTTTACCCCTTTAGGAGGAACAAGTCCAGTAACCTTAATTTGCGTATAATGCTGACGATGACCACGTTTTATTCTTAATTTTTTACGCCTCTTAAACCTGAAAGAATAAATTTTACGAAGTCTTCCATGATTTTCTATGACTGCATTAGCCATACTACCAGAAAGAGAACTCTTGTCAGCAACCACAACATCGCCATCAACAAAAAGTTTAACATTATCTAGTTTGATCGAATCACCTAAAGAACCTTCAATTCGTTCAACCGTAAGAACATCTCCCTCTGAAACTTTTATCTGCTTACCACCTGTCTCAACGACCATATACACTTTAGAACCCCTAAATTACAACAAAAAAAACAAACCTATCATATACTTAACAAACAAACTTGCAAAGACCGCCTATCTACCAATAAAAAGATGATTTTGTCAATTTATTTAGTAGAAAAAATCTATTTTCTACTAAATAAATTAAAAATTACTCTTGTTTCATTATAGTCAACCTTTCTTCTAGCAGGCAAAAAACCTTTCTTTTCGACAAAAACAGAAAAACCCCTCACAAAATCGAAAAGATTACTTTTAAATTCTAAAGTTATCGGAGTTACACCCTGCAAAACATCATTGACGTACACTTTTGCACCTGGAGGATTCGATATTACCGTGATTTTCTTCGTAAAAACATTCTTAATAGGTTTAAGAATCTGTGACTTCATGGATTTTTTTTTACTTTTTTTCAAAGAAATATTTTTTGCACAAGAAACTGTCAGCGAAAAAAGAACAACTAAAATCAAAGAAAAAGTAACAAACTTTAATCTATCAACTTTCTTTAAAGAGAAAATCATCTTGTATAAATCAGTCGTCTTCATCAACTCCAGCCCACTCTTCTATAAGTTCAAGTAATTGTGTTTGATCAGAATTTGCGCCAAATTTTGATACGCCCAGACCGTATACCTGCCTTACATGGTTCATGATAAAAAATGTTGCGCCAAGTTCTCGGGCTAGATCACTGCCCATTGTTAAATCTTTATACATCAAACCTGTACTAAAACCACAGTTAAAATCTCTAGGAAGTAAGAATCGAGGCCACTTGTCTTTAGTAGCTGCATTTAATCCTGAACCACTATTAATAATACTCAAAGTTTTCTCAGGGTCTAAACCAAGCTTCGCAGACAAAGACATAGCTTCCATAGAAGCAACAAGATTAGTCGCTGAAAGAAAATTATTTACACACTTTATAGCATGACCAGAATCAACTGATTCTCCTGCATGAACAATATTCTTTCCTAAAACCTCAAAAATCGGCATACAAGCGTCTACTAAATCTTTAGGCCCACCGGGCATTATTGCTAAAGTAGCATTTACAGCCCCTATAACACCTCCCGAAACTGGTGCTCCTAAAAAACGGAATCCAAGTTCTTCAAGTTTATCTCCTAACAACTTAGTACGAGGAGGATATGAAGAACTCATATCAATAATAACTTTTCCTTTTTCAAGGCTTTCCGTCAGACCTTCTTGATCAAGAATAACAAATTCAACGTCATCACTACTTGGCAACATTGTAATCAATATGTCACTACTACTAGCTATATCCTTTAGGGTATCTGCAACTTTTACTCCATCTGACTCAAGTGCTTGTACGTTCTCTTTTTTTACATCATAGCCATAAACAGTATATCCGGCACTCACCAAATTTTTAGACATAGGTGTACCCATTTTTCCAATACCAACAATTCCTACTACCGTTTTTTCAGGAATATAAGATTCCACAGCTCCCCCTTATCGAAAAAGGTTATAATCATCTAAAGTTTTTTAATAAAGAACATCTTTGATTTTAACAAAAAAAAAATTAGAGTAAAATATCGTTTTGGTTACTCGTTTTTTTTATATTTTTAATTTACTGAGAGAAAAAATCTTATGCAATCAATTTCACCAGAAGATATTGTTAAATTCTTAGAGGAAAATCCAGGTTTTTTTCTTGAATATCCAGAGCAACTAAAAAAAAGTGGATTAATGGAAGATCATAATATTTCTTCTAAAATACTCAATATTCGCAATAGACTCTTTGAAAAAATGAGAGAAGACAGACAAAATCTTCTAAACGCTTTAGAAGATTCTATTAAAACAGTTAGAAATAATGAAAAAATTGAAGACGATTTTGATATGCTCGAAAACTTACTATTTGAAAATATTCCGTCTATTCAATCTTTGATTAAACTTGCAAATGCAACAGAATCAAAATTCAGTTTAGGATTCGTTGGCTTTACCCTTTGTACAACCGAAAAAAAAGAAAAAATTGATAAACTAAATAATCAAATCGGCAACAACCCAAAATTGAGATATATATCGAAGGAAGAAAGAAAAAAATATCCAAATGGAAATAAAACTAGCCTTTTTGAGAAGCTTGAAAATCCTAAACATGTATTTCCAGACATAACAAAAAAGATCAATTCTGCCGCAATCGTACCCCTAAAAGACAAAAGACGACTTCTCGGATTCTTTCTCCTAGGGGCAGAAAAAACTGGACATTATTATGAAGGTATGAATACAGACCTACTTGAAAAACTAAGCAATAGCGTTTCAATAGCTATAAAACTAATGCGACTATACGAAAAAAATCAATCCTGAAACGAGCAAAGATCCACAAATTCAGAAATACTTTCGAGTCTTTCTAAATTTCTCACGTTTTCTACAATTTGAACACTCTTTTCTTTGTTGATAACGTTACTGGTCATAAGATGAAAACGTTCTATTAGTTCATCCCACGTGAGAGGGTTCTTTGGATCTCCTTTGGGATAAGATTGATGGATTTCATAACTATCATTTTTCGTAGTAATTTTCACATTAGCTTGCCATTTTTCAGGAAATTCTTTATCCATTTCTATATCACCAAAACAGTAAATTTTCTGAATTAAAGAATCAAAATCTCTTGAAGATATATACTCATCAGAATATTCTTGAAGTCCTGCAGCTCTTTTTAAGATTGAAACTGCAACAGCGTAATGAAGACTAAATTGCGCATCAACTATATTCTCAGGATTTCTCTTTTTATCTTCAGGATTAATTACGAGTAATTCGCTTGTCTTTGGAACACGTACTTCTACTTTTTCAATATCTTCCGCATTGAGATCGTTTTCTTTACATAAAGTAATTGTCGCATCCACACTAGCATGATTAAATCTGCAACAAGCATAAGGCTTGATTGCTGTCTCACATATCTCCCAATAGTCACCAATCTTTTCTGTAAGATACTCTGGATTTGCATCATCGCTATAAGCAGAAAAAAAACCACTTTCTCCACCTAAAATGTCTGAAGGACCTATAAAACCATTTTCTGCCATATACGCAGCGTATATTCCACTATGAGCAGACCATCCTGGATGGAATCTCTTTGTCCATGCACCATTATCTAAATATTGCATTGAACCAGATGCTTGACTTCCAGCAATTGCAAGTGTATTTGCCATCGTATTAAGGGATTGTCCTAAAAGTTTTGATGCTACAATAGAAGATGCGAACGTCCCACAAGTAGCCGTGGGATGAAAACCCCTTGCATAATGACTTTTCGCGTTAACTGCATTTCCTATTCTATTAGTTACTTCATAGCCAGTTACAATAGCTTCAATCAAACGCTTAGGATCAGGACAATGAACTTCGCTGATTGCAAGAACACTAGGCATAACACTAACACCAGGATGCAAGCTAGACCTAGTTGTGACATCATCCATCTCTATAGCATGCGCAATCCCACCATTAACAAGCGCAGCATCGGCAGGCACAGTTTTCAATGGAGAACCTATAATAGTACAAGGTCCATCATGTTTTGCATTATTTTTAATAAAATTATAAAGAACCTGGGAACTATCCGCCTTAGTACCACATATAGAAACTCCAAGAAAATCTAGCAGAAAGTACTTAGCCCGATCATGTGCTTCTTCTGATAAATCTTCATAACTAATTCCGTGAAGATATTCTACGAACTCCTTACTTATGTTCATAATAAGAACCCAAATCAATATTATTAATTTATAAAATTAAATTAAAAAATTATTATACATCTCCAAAGACTTGTCACAAAAGAATACTGAGTTTACCATCTCATTTAAAAATAATATTTCAAAAAAATCAAATAAAAAGGGTTTCTGAAATTGGATTGCATTTTCTGTAAAATTATCAGTGGGGATATTCCTTCAAAAAAAATCTATGAAGATGAATTTGTTTATGCTTTTGAGGATATTGAAAGGGCATCCCCGATCCATGCACTTATTATTCCTAAAAAACATTTTGAAACTATGCTTGATATCAAAGAAAAAGATGCAAATTTAATCGGTTCTGTTTTCATGGCTGCAAATAAAATTGCACGCAAACTTAATTTTGACAAGAAAGGTTTTAGAATAGTAACTAATTGCAAAGAAGATGGAGGACAAACTGTCTTTCACGTCCATTTTCATCTTTTAGCTGGCAGAAAAATGTTATGGCCACCAGGTTAAATCATTGTTAATTAATTTTTATTTGCAATCCAACCACCACCATATAAAATATCGCCGTCGTAAAACACGGCTGCCTGTCCTGGGGAAATAGCTCCTAAAGAACTGGGATTTTCTGGCGTCACCTTAACGACATTATTAGACAAAGCAGAAACTAAACACATTGCAGGCTTTTGCTGATGGCGTACTTGAACAAGTAATTTATGCCCAGATTCCTTTATTGGAACAGACCAATGAACATCTTCTACTCCAAAACTTTCCTCGTAAAGCTCTTCCCTATCTCCAACAACTAATGTGTGAGTATCGGGAATAATTTCAAGCACATACTTGGGCTCATTTCCTGTCACATCTAACCCTCTCCTTTGCCCGACTGTATAATTTCTAAAACCAGAATGTTCCCCGATTTTTTTTCCAGTCGAATCAACAATATGACCTGGAATATCTAATTCTCCCTCTTCTCTAAGAAACGTTCGATAGTCATCATTTGGAACAAAACAAATTTCCTGACTCTCATCTTTATCTGCATTTGGAAGGCCATAAGAATGAGCTATTTCTCGAGTTTGTTCTTTCGTTATATCGCATAAAGGAAACAAAGTATGACTCAGTTGTAATTGAGTCATCCCAAACAGAAAATAGGTTTGGTCTTTAATCTTATCTACAGCACGACTAAGAGTATGTCTTCCCATGTGTTCGATACGTTTTGCATAATGCCCCGTGGCAAGAAAATCTGCTCCTAAACTAAATGCTCTTTGAGCAAGATAGTCAAATTTCACAACTTGATTACAACTAACACAAGGAACAGGTGTTCTTCCTAAGCTATATTCATTGATAAATTTATCGATTACAGAAGTTCTAAAAGATTCTCTAACGTCCATTATATAAAAGGGTATATTCAGAACAGATGCTACAGAACGTGCATCAGCTAAATCTCTTGGAGCACAACAACCCCTGTGAGATGACTCCATATTGTGATGGTCAGCAAGACGAAGTCCTATTCCAATTACATCAAAATCTTTTTCAACTAAAAGTGCTGCTGCTACTGAACTATCAACCCCCCCACTCATTGCCACAACAACTTTTTGTTTCATAAAAACACCATAATTTATCAAGGAACTATTTCTGCAATAAACAGAGTTTAGAATATAGCGGTTAAAGAATAACAGACATGTTAAAAAGTCTTAAAGAAAAACAATCCTAAGTTTTCTTATTTTTTTGTTTTTTCAAATTCCTGGCTAATGTGTACTTATTGACAGCGCTCAAAAAAGCCTTTGCCCCAGCTTCAATGGTATCGGGACTAGAACTATGTCCTGCTATCTGAAGATTTTCATCAAACTCAACTGTTATATAAACCTCGGCCATTGCATCTCGACCACGAGTAACTGAACTAACGTTAAAATCAACCAGTTTACAATCTATCCCAACTATTTTACTAATCGCATTAATAACTGAGTCTACAGGACCATTCCCATGTCCTACATCAGATTCTATCTCATTTCCTACTTTTAATTTCACTGAAGCAGTAGCTGCAGGTTGAGTTGTAGTTGAAGAAGTAACTTGCATAAATTCTAGATAATAATAATTCTCTCCTTCCACTGAACGACTCTCCTGCAAAAGAGCAAGAAGATCTTCGTCATAGACTTCTTTCTTTTTGTCAGCTAAATCTGTGAAATTAGGATAAATACTTGAAATTTGCTCTCTTCCTAACTTAAATCCTAATTGTTCGTATCTCTTTCTTAATCCTGCCCTTCCTGAATGTTTTCCTAAAACAAGTGTATTAGAAGGCCTACCAACAGACTTAGGAGTCATAATTTCATAAGTAATTGCTTTAGAAATCACACCATGCTGATGAATTCCCGCCTCGTGTGCAAATGCATTCCTTCCAACTATAGCCTTATTAGGTTGTACCCTCACCCCAGTAGTTGAGGTAAGCAATCTACTAGTTGGGTATATTTCGCGGGTACGAATATTTGTCTGGAAATCCAAATGGTCTTTTCTAGTAGCAAGTGCCATTACTAATTCTTCAAGTGATGCATTCCCCGCTCTCTCTCCAATACCGTTTACCGTACATTCTACCTGTCTAACACCAGCTTCAATCGCAACAAGACTATTTGCAACAGCAAGACCTAGATCATCATGACAGTGCGCACTAAAAACAACATTTTCATAATTAGGAATTTTCTCAAAAATATATTCCCAAAATTGTTTGAATTCACTAGGAACAATATAACCAACTGTATCCGGAAGATTAATGGTTGATGCTCCCTCCTCTATCGCAATCTTTACTGCCTCAACAAGAAAATCCCAATCAGAACGAGTTGCATCTTCTGCACTCCATTCTATGTCACTACAAAGTTTTCTTGCAAAACTTACTGATTGTTGAATTTCCTTTAGCAACTCATTTCTTGTAATTTTTAATTTGTGCTTTAGATGTATATCTGATGTAGCAATAAATGTGTGTATACGGGGCTTCTTTGCTTCTTTAACCGCATCCCAACATCTACTAATATCTCCTTTGTCAGAACGTGACAAACCTGCAACAATCGGTTTTTTCAGCGCTTTTGCTACAGCTCTAACAGATTCGAACTCATCATTAGAAGCAATAGGGAATCCAGCCTCCACTACATCAACTCCTAATTTTTCTAACTGTAAAGCCATTTGTACCTTCTGAAAACTATCCATACTACAACCCGGAGATTGTTCACCATCCCTCAATGTAGTATCAAAAATACGAACACCCCTGGGCATATTTTTCTTTCTCCGTTTCGCTTCAGAAGAACTAGACATCAAATCATCCAATAAAAAAAATTCAAAAATGAAAACTTATTTAGTCAAGCAAAATTAGCACGTACTTTAAAGTTTACAAGGAACTTTGTCCACCATCTATGACCAGAGTTGAACCAGTCATAAAACTTGATGCGTCACTAGCTAGAAAAACAATCGCTCCAGAGAGTTCACTATCAACCCCAATTCTATTTAAAGGGATATGATTTTCTATCATTTTCTTTCCAGACTCTGTAGAAAAGTAATCCTTATTGATCTCAGTCAAAAAATATCCCGGAGCTAAGGCATTTATTCTAATTCCGTATTTTGCCCACTCCTGTGACAAAGTTTTCGTTAATTGGATTATACCACCTTTACTTGAAGAGTATGCCGCAAGTTTTTGGATCCCAATCATCCCTGCAACCGATGAAACATTCACAATTACCCCTTTTTTTCTTTTAATCATAGTTTTTCCAACTTCTCTACACATTAGGAAGGTTCCTCTCAAGTTTGTATTAATTACCGCATCCCAATCTTCAACTTTCTGCTCTACTGCCCATGAAGGTCCACTTATTCCACTATTATTAATTAAAATATCAATATTTTTTTTCTTAGATTTAACTTCATCTAAACAATTCTTAATGCTAGTTTCGTCCTGAACATCTAAAGCTAAAGAAAATGAATTGCCTCCTTTTACTTTAATTTCTTCCACTACATTTTCCAATTTGTTTATTCTTCTGCCTGTAACTATAACTTCTGCACCAGCATCACATAGTGCTAGACTCATGGCGCGACCCAATCCACTTCCACCTCCAGTAACAAGTGCTACTTTTTTCTTAAGACTAAAAACCTCTAACATGTAAATTTCCTTGAAAAGATCATATCAACAAAAATTGTGAAGAAACTGTGGATAAACATGTGTTACAGCTAAATAAACCCTGCAATTTCTGGCACTTAGAACAGTTTGCATAAGATACAAGCATTAAGGTTAACTCTTTATAATTCAATAACTTAAACTAAATTTTCGCCTAATGAGCCCTGTGTTTAATGATTTACTCGTTTTTTTTAAACAATTTGAAGAAAAAAAACCAGATTCTACGAAAAAAACTTCAGAAAAATAGTAAATTAGTGCGCCCGTATCTTCTAATTTCTTTTATTGAACTTGATATTTCTCTAGATAAATCACTGATTTTAAAATTTTTATCAAATTCAAAAACGAAGACCTTCCAAAAATCCTTTTCGCACAAAAGAAATTTAAGTATATCAAATGCAAGCTCTTTATCAGACCAAGGGGGATCAAAAAAAACGATATCAAATTTCTTGAGACTCATAACCAAATCTCTTAATATTTGTCTCGCATCTCCTTGTAAAACTTCGATTCTTTTTTCTAAACCCAGATCCACCGAAACTTTTTCTATATTTTCACAACAATCTTTATCGTTATCAATTGCAACAACTCGTACTGCACGCCTACTTAATGCTTCAAAAGAGATTGCACCACTACCAGAACAAATATCAAGGAATGACACATCATCCAAATTCTGACCAAGAATATCGAACAATGCTTCTCTAACTCTTTCTGACGTTGGCCTAACATTATTTTTACTAGTTAAATGTAGTCGCCTTCCTTTAACTAATCCTCCGACTATACGCATCTAGACTTGAACCTTGTCGTAATGCAAAAGACTCGAAAATTCTTCATATCTTCTAGAAATTTCAACTTTTTCGAGGGATTTTAAACGGTCAAAGCTTAGCGATTGAACATTAAAAGATGCCATGACACTGCCATAAATAACTGCATTCCTAAGGTTATTGGGACTTATTCCTTTTAGAGTCAAGAAACCCATAAAACCGCCAGCAAAAGTATCACCCGCACCCGTCGGATCAATAACGTTTTTAATAGGAAATGCAGGAACCGCAAAAATTTCTTCCTCATGAAAAAGGATAGCACCAAATTCTCCACGTTTTACTACTAAAGTACTTGGACCTAAATCTCTGACTTTTTTCGCAGCATTCAAAAGATTTTTATCTTTAGCAAGAGAACACAATTCTGCATCATTTATAATTAAGATATCGATCAAATTAACAATATTCATCAAAGAATCGTTTTTCCCTTCAATCCAAAAATTCATTGTATCGCAGGCTACAAGTTTAGGTGAATCAATTTGATTTAAAACAGAAATTTGAAGATCTGGATCAATATTTGCCAAAAATAGATAATCAACATCTTTAAGAAATCTAGGTATTTCAGGATTGAAATTTTCAAAAACATTAAGTTGAGTGTCTAAAGTATGGGCAATATTCATGTCTTCATGATATTCACCTTTCCATCGAAAAGTTTTTCCATCTGTTTTTTCTACCCCCGACAAATCTATATCTCTTGACTGAAGAAATTCTAACTCTGCTTGAGGAAAATCTTCTCCTATTACCGCAACCAAACTAACCTTAGTAAAGAAACTCGCAGCAATAGAAAAATAAGTTGCAGAACCTCCTATTGATTCGTCTCTTTCTCCAAACGGTGTTTTAACAGAATCGATAGCCATAGAACCAACAGCTAAAAGCGTCACATTATCTCCAATAGATTTAGAAAAATTTATACAAAAGAAGTATCAAAGAAACAAAAAAAAATGAAACAATTAAATATTTTGCTATAATTAAATAAATTTATAAGATCTTACACAAAAAGTTTTAACGTTTACATTCCTTTCAGTCTATTAATTCAGGTTGGATATGGACCATCAAGAAATATACAAAAAAAAACGTAGTGCACGACCGAGTGATTTTTCAGATCTGGATTTTTTCAAAGACTTAGAGAACCATTTCCTTGAAATAAAAGAACTCGAAATGTCTTGGATTGAATTTGAAACTCCAAGATTAATTCCGAACAAAGAAAAGGCGATGAGATTACATTCTTTAATTACACTCACAAGAGCGATTGAAGAAGAGTTAGACTCTGCTTTTCGAGCCGGACATATTCCAGGAACTGCCTTCTTCGGAAGAGGAAATGAAGGCGCCAGTGTAGGCAGTGCGTTTTGTTTACAAGACGAAGAATGGTTGGTACCTATGCATAGAAATTGCGGCTCACACATTGCTAAAGGACACCCTCCCGAAAGTATCATGGCACATTTCTTCGGAAGAAAAGATGGCCCTTCAGAAGGAAGAGATGGAAATTTTCATATGGGCTACAGACCAAAGAATATCACACAATTGATTAGTCATATAGGAACAACGGTTCCAATAGCAACAGGATTAGCATGGGCCGAAAAGTATAGAAAAACAAACCGAGCAGTACTGACTCATATTGGAGAAGGAGGAACTAGCTCCGGCGATTTTCATGAAGGAATTAATTTCGCATCAGTTCAAAAACTCCCACTTGTCATAATCATAGACAACAACCAGTATGCATACAAAACTTTGCTCGAAAAACAATATGCATGCAAATCACTTATCCTGAAATCAACTGGTTACGGAATTCCTGGTTATTTAATCGATGGAACAAATATGATTCTCGTAAATTATATTTGTGAACTTGCATTAGAAATGGCAAGAAAAGGGAAAGGACCAATTCTAATAGAAAGTATAACAATGCGCGCCTCAGGACACTCAGTTTATGATAAATTTTCTGATTATGTAGATATGCAAGATATGAATTTATGGTTAGAAAAAAGAGATCCCATCAAAAGATACGAACAATTCTTAATAAATTCAGGAATAGTTACTGAAAAGGAAATTGAAGATTCTCATTTCAAGGCAAAGGAGAAAGCTGCACTTTCAAGAGACATTGCATTAAAGAGCCCTTTCCCAAAACCAGAAGAGATGGAAAATGAGATCTTTGCTGACTAAATATGAAAAACAAAACTTATAGCGACGCAATACGTGAAGCACTATGGGAAGAAATGGAACGTGATGAGAATGTATATCTGATCGGAGAAGATATAGGTTTGGGTGGAGGTGCATTTTACATCACAAAAGGGTTCCAAGAAAGATTTGGTGATTTAAGAGTAGTAGATACCCCTTTAAGTGAAGCTGGATTTACGGGTTCTGCAATTGGTTCTTCTTTAGCGGGATTAAGACCGGTAGTTGAATTTCAATTTGCAGACTTTGTAACAGAATCGTTTAAAATGATCGTTGACTTTGCTGCTGGAAATTTTTTCCGAAAAATGGGAGAGGTTCCGATCGTTTTCAGACTCCCCGCGGGGGCTCTAACAAGTGCAGGACCATTTCATAGCCAAAATCCGGAAATATGGTTTTTTGGAACACCCGGAATCAAGATAGTTGCGCCATCAAATTCCTATGATGCAAAAGGTCTTATGAAATCTGCAATTCGTGATAACAATCCAGTCATTTTTATAGAATATAAAAAATTTTACAACTATCCAATTTCAGATTTACCGACACCCCTTAGAATCGAAATCCCAGAAGAAGATTATGAAGTTCCAATTGGCAAAGCAAGAATTCTAGTAGAAGGAGAAGATCTTTCATTAATTACTTTTGGGACAACCGTTTTGCAAGCTCTCCAGGCAGCCAAACAAATTTCTCAAGAAGGAGCCAGCGTAGAGGTAATAGATCTCCGCACAATTATACCTTTCGATAAGGAAACTATTATTAATTCTGTGAAAAAAACAGGGAAAATACTTTTTCTACATGAGGCGAGAAAACAAGGAGGAATCTCTGGAGAACTTTCATCCCTCATCACAGAAGAAGCTTTCGAATACCTAGACGCTCCTCCAGTAAGAATTGGTGCAATTAACACACCAGTACCTTTAAGTCCTCCACTGGAAAAAGCTTACTTACCTAATACACAAGATATATTAATTGCATTAAGGGACTTATTAGAATATTAAAAGATATAAGGAGATTGATTTTTAATGTTCGAAGAAAAAATTGAAATGCCAAGAATGGGAACGAGTGTTCACGAAAGTACGATCCTTGCATGGAAGAAAAATGAAGGCGATAAAGTATACAAAGGCGAACCGATTCTTTCAGCGGAAAGTGACAAAATTGAATTTGAAATAGAAAGTACTGTAGATGGAGTATTGAAAACTATCTTAGCAGAATCAAATTCCGTTGTACCTGTCGGAAGCATCCTAGGAATAATTGTTTCAGAGAATCCGCCAGAAAGAAAAATACCTGAAATTGACAATTCAAATCGAGAGGCTTTACCCAAAAATAACGAACAAATTTGGGCTGCTCCCGTTGCACCCTTAGATTTAGAAAACGAAGGGGTTATTTCAACCAATAGTATTAAAAATCCATATAAAGAACCTTCAAAAATTTCGCATTTAAATTTTCTGAGCCCAAAAGTCAGAAAACTTATTGCTCAACACAAAATAAGCGATGCTGAACTATCTGAAATAGTTGGCACCGGATCTAATGGAAGAATTTCATCAAAAGATATTCTTGATTTTGTAAATCAAAGTAAGAACGTCCAAAATTCTGTGAGATACGAAGACCTATATGTTAGTGAAAAGAATTTAGTGGATATAAATTTTAGTCCGATCGAAATAGAGAGTCAAAAAAAAGAAGTATATGAAGAATTAAGCGTCAGGCGAAAGAAGATAGCAGAGAATCTCTTGTTGTCTTCTACAACTATTCCACAAGTAACTCTATTTATGGATGTAGACATGAGCAGGATTGCTTCTTGGAGAGAAACTAACAAGAAAGATTTTAAAATTAGACATAATCTAAATCTTAGTTATACAACGATAATTTCAATTGGAATCATCTCAGCTATTCGAATCTCAATCTATAAAACCTTCAACGCCATTTTCAGAGGAACAAAATTGGAAATCAAAAGATACGTAAACTTAGGGATTGCAACAGACACAAAAAATGGTTTAATTGTTCCAGTTATTAAGAATGCGGATAGCCTCTCTTTCATTGAACTATCTCAAAAGATAGAAGACATTACAAAAAGAGCAAAAACAAATTCATTAGATCCCGGTGAAACTAACGATGCTACTATCACTCTCACAAATTTTGGACATACAGGTGCCTTATCTGGAAGCCCACTAATTAATCCACCCCAAGTTTCTATAATAGGAACAGGGAAAATAGATACTAAAGTAGTAACGATTAACGAAACAGAAATTACTATCAGACCAATTATGAATCTTGCATTAACGTTTGATCATAGGATTAACGATGGCGCTATTGCAGGAAAATTTGCTACAACTATAAAAAATAATATTGAACGAATGAACCTAAAACAACTGGAGTTTTAAAATGCCACGTATCAACTCAAGTACTGCTCTAAGATCTATGTTATTCACGCCTGGAAGTAGTGAGAAAATGCTTTCAAAATCTTTAACCTCTCCTTCGGATGCCTCTCTCTATGATATAGAGGATTCTGTAGCTGAGGACATGAAATCAAAAGCAAGAGAGTTAGTAGGAGAAATAATCAAAGAAAATGAGAATTCTAACGAAGCACCGCCAACGGTGCTTGTGAGAGTTAACGATGTAAATTCAGAACACTTCGAAAAAGATATAGATGCAATTGCAACTTCTGGATTAGATGGGATTTTTCTCCCAAAACCTGAAACAGAAGCAGACGTAAGAAAAGCGGACGCCATAATTACTAAATTCGAGACAGAAAGGAAACTCGAAATCAACAGCATTGCAATCATTCTTCAAATGGAAAGTGCTCTTGGTATATATAATTGTTTCAACCTGTGCAAATCTGCAGAAAGAGTTGTTGGTGTAAATTTAGGAAGTGCAGAAGATGCTGACCTTTGCAGAGATCTAGGTGCCCAGTGGACCCCTGACGGAAATACATTACATTATTCGCGAAGTAAAGTTTTGTTAGAAGCTCGAGCAGCAAAAATGCCTCATCCTACAGATGGTGTATACATGGACCTACAAAACGATGATGGATGTAGAGAAGACGCAGAAATCGCCAGACTATTAGGATACACTGGAAAAGCAGCTATACATCCAAGACAAGTTCCCATTTTCAACGAAGTGTATTCGCCAAAAACTGAAGAAGTTTCCTATTATAAAGAAATGTTGGATGCTTACTACGAGGGAGAAAAAGCTGGTCTTGGAGCAGTAAACTTTCAAGGAAAAATGGTAGACATAGCAATGGTCCGTCACGCAGAAAATATTATCAATAGGTCTAAAGCTATACAGTCTAGAACTTAAGAAAAATTAAGTTCCGAAAGCTTTTCCTTTTTGGGCATTTAGCCGTTTCCAATCTTTAGCGAGCCCTGTGAGAATTCGTGTCCCTACGCCTGTACCTCCAGCAGGCTTATATTCCTTTCTTTTGCTTACATGAGAAGGGCCAGCAATATCAAGATGCACCCAGGGAGTTCCAACTGTGAAATGTTGTAAGAAAGCAGCTGCGGAATTTGCTCCTCCCCATCGAACACCCGAAATATTACAAAGATCTGCAATTTTTCCCTTCATCATTTTGCCAAATTCTGCATGTAGAGGCATATGCCAAACATGATCTCCAGCAAAATCTCCTTGTTCCCTTACCCTTTCAATCAGTTCATCATGTGTCCCATACATTCCTGTTAAGTTTGTTCCAAGTGCTACCATGCATGCGCCGGTTAGCGTCGCAAGATTAATCATGCACTGCGGTTTATATTTTGTCTTTGCATAGTGAAGTCCATCAGCAAGAACCAGCCTGCCTTCCGCATCAGTATTATGTATTTCAATAGTAGTGCCTTTCATGGACCTAACAATATCACCTGGTCTAGTAGCATTTCCACCAAGCATATTTTCTGCAAGAACTCCAATTCCGACAACAGGAACTTTCGGTTTCAATTGAGCTATCGACTTCATCGCTCCAAACACAGCTGCAGATCCACTCATATCAGTAGTCATATTTTCCATCCCTGAACTAGGTTTTACGGAAATACCTCCTGTATCGAAAGTAATTCCTTTCCCTACAAAAGAAATAGGACGAGTCTTTTTGGTATCTCCATATTCTATTACTACTAGTCTTGGGGGAGCAGAACTTCCTCTTGCTACTGCCAAAAAAGCACCCATTTTTAAATCTTTTATTTGTTTTTCATCTAAAATCTTACATCTCAAACCTTCGCGAAGTGCCATGCGACGTACCATTGACGCAAGAACAGGGGGCCTTTTCTCGTTACTCGGAATATTAATAAGATCCCTAGCATAATTTGTACCATCAGAAAATATTTTTCCTAAAGTGATTCCTTTTTTCACACCATTAGAAAATTTTGATCTCACACATACAACTACTTCGTTTATACGATTTTTATCTTTTTCTGATTTCTTACTAGATTTGAAGCGGTCAAAACGATAATCGGAAAGAAGAAAACCCTCAGTGATTGACTGACCAAGAACTTGGCTATTTAGTGAAGGAATTATAGAATTAAGATCTACAGCAATATTTGACAATCCTTCGTATGTAATTTTTTGTGTTACCATTCCACTCGACAACCGAATTTTTTCTGCACCAAAATCTTCTCTTTTGCCAAGTCCAGAAAAAAATAAAGTTTTAGGGTTAGTTTTGAATTTACCTGAATTAATAAATGTAGTGTAAACTTCACCAGACTTTCCATGAAAGACATTACGAGATCGAATGTCTAGAAGTTTCTTTTTAATCGAAGGATTCAATCCTTCTGTAGACATATCATCAAAAATAAATACCACAATCCCATCTAGGTTTTGTACGTTAGATGAGTCATCTCTAATAGTAAAACGCATTGAATTCTCCTGTTTTTTTTCAACTCTCAACTTAAAAGTAAATTGGATTTAGTTTACATAAGTACATACACCACTTCCACCTAAAGAAGTTTTATTATAAAAAACTGCCCAAATAAAATATTATCATAAGACTAAAATTTTTAGATAAAAATTAATTACAAAAACAACTGAGATGTTATATTTGATATAATAATTAATTAAGCAACTCTAAAACTAACTTTCAGGAGGAAAAATGAGTTTTTACAATTGGGACATGCTTCCAATCTCACCTGACAGACCTGGAATTGTCCATCGAAGAATTTTTGGAGATGAAATACAAATACAACATCTTATTTCTGAACCGGGTGGAACTGCACCTGATTTGCACAATCATCCTGATCATGAAGAGATTCTATATGTTCAAGCTGGTGAGTGGGAATGCACTCTTGGGAATGAAATTCGAAAAATTGCACCCGGAGACGTTGTACATGTAAAAAAAGGTCAAATGCATACTTTGGAATTAAAAAGTAACGAACCTGGTATGGTTCTTGAAATTTTTCACCCAATTTTGAATACAGAACTTGCAAATGACAAAGAAAATTTTACTATCGAATCTATTAAGAATCGTATGGAATTCCATGAAGAACCAGATGAAATGAATCGTGGAAGACCTCCTGAATTTGTATAAAATCAAACTGAGATTGCAAGTTTAATACTTTTGATCAATTAATTTTTCGTGTACTCTTTTAAATGATTGGATTATTCTTAATTAGATAACATTAATTATACTTTTACATATCCCTTCACGTTTGGAGAAAAAAGATGACAGAGAGATTTGATGGAGTCCTAATAGGCGGTGGTCATAATAGTCTCGTCTGTGCGGCATACATGGCGAAAGCAGGAAAAAAAGTTGCCGTTTTGGAACAATCATCAGTCATTGGAGGGGGTTGCTCAACTAGAGAAGTCACCCTACCTGGGTTTAAGCACAATATGCATTCAAATTATTATGTAGGCCTTGATCGAAGTCCAATTATAAGAGACCTCTCCTTAGATGAGTATGGTTTTAGTATGGTTTTTCCAGAACAACAACAGGGATGTATTTTTAGAGACGGAACTGCATTTACAATTCATAGAGACGTAGAAAAAACAGTTAAATCTCTTGAGAAAATTAATAAAAAAGATGCTAAAACATACAAGGAATTACATGTAAAATTTACAGAAGGCATGCTAGATATCATCACCTCTTTTATGTATTGCGCTCCTCTCCCACCTGATGAAATGAAAGCACGTTTTTCTGGACCGCTAGGAAAAGAGTTTCTGTCCTATAATAATTTGAGTATGTATGACGCAGTAGATCAGCATTTCGAAGACGAGCGTATTCGTGTCCTCTTTAAACTTTTTCTTGGTTCATTTACTCTTGAAAATCCTCCTGCCACAGGAATTTTTTTCCCACGTATTTTTTCAAGAATAGCAAATTTTGCGTTACCTGTAGGGGGAAGTGCCAATTTCACTAGAGCATTAGAAAGAGTCATAATACGAGGAGGAGGAAAAACATTTACGAATGCAGAAGTAAAAGAAATTAGTGTAGAAAACCACGAAGCTAATGGTGTTATTCTTGCGGATAACACAAGAATAGAAGCCAGTGAATTTGTAGCCAGTGGTGTCAACTGGCCTCTTACAGTTAGACTTGCTGGAGAAGATTATTTTGGAGCTGAACTTTCGAAAGCAGCTATAGAGTTTAAATGGGCAAGCCATGCACTTTGTACTATACATCTAGCGTTAAAAGAAGCACCAAAATTCACTGCCTCTAAATTTGAACCTGACATAGAAAAAACTTTCAACATCTTTTGGGGAGCAGATACAACTGAAGAGATTGATGAGTGTTTTGATGAAATTCATGAAGGAAAGCTTCCAAGACTGATGGGTAACGGTGGTAGCAATAGTCATTTCGATCCAACTTATTCACCAGACGGAACTCATGTAGGATATTGGTGGCCCTTTGCACCCTTTGAGTTAAAAGATGAAGGTTCAAAAGGTTGGGAAACACACAGAGAAGAATTTACAGAACATTTTATTAATGAGTGGGGGAAATATTCCCCAAATATCAACTCTGACAATATTATGGCAAAGTATTTATACACTCCACATGATATTGTTCAACAAAATCCTAATATGGTCCAAGCAAGTCATCATATTGGTGCTTATATACCAGAACAACTTGGCTATAACCGGCCACATCCTAAAGTAAGTAACTTTAGGACTCCAATAAAAAAACTCTTTCTGTGTGGGTCGAGTTCCCACGTTGGAGGTGCTGTAACTGGTGCACCTGGGTATAACTGCGCTAATGCTATAACAGACGAGCTCGATATTGAGAAACAATGGACTCCAGTAATTACGCCTGAAATGTAATCCTAGAATTTTTATATTTTTTCTATTTGAAAGACATACCTATTCAAACTGAAGAAGTAGGAACCTTCCGCTCCAAGTATTTTTAGTTCTTTAGCCCAGTCTTTTGCTATATTTCTTAAACCTTCATCTGCATTAATAACAAATGGCACTATTACACTTATCATCCCGTAACTGAATGAGTCTTCGATATAATCAAGATTAAGTATAGGATATATCTGCACGTTAGAAATTTTAAATCCTATTTCTATAAGCTTTGGAGATAGTTTACTTGGAAGGTTAGGGTCAAAAAGATGCTGTTCCCAAACTTTAAAAATCTGAGTTGCTCTCTCTTTATCTCTGGCATTCCAAACTAAAGAATCCCAATCCGTGTCCATTATTAAAGCACGTCCCCCTGGCTTTAATACTCGAAAAAGTTCCGAGAGTGCACCTTTAATTTCGGAAACATATTCATAAACTTGGCTAACAACGACTGCATCAAACTCTGAATCAGGAAAAGGAAGTGAAGTAGCACTTGCTTTCTTAAAAGTTACCGAGGATAAGTCAGAACATCTTTTTCTAGCAATTTCAAGCATAAATTCGCTATTATCTATTCCTATAATTTCACTTTCACCATCAACGAATTCGGAAATTTCTTTCGTTAAAAACCCTGGACCGACACCTAAATCTAAGATTTTTTCTCCTTTTACAGGCGATAACAATTCCAAAATTTTTTTTCTCTGTGTCACAATATCTGTTGTAGAATATACAGATTCAACTCTTTTTGACGCTTTCTCATCAAAACTAGACATTTTACTTGAATCCCCTGATAATTTGAGCTTAAAAATTTAACATCTTTCGTATTTCAACCAAGAAACAGAACCTAAGCGTTCAAATCCAATCCTTTCAAAAACTTTTCTAGAATTATGATTTTGATTTACAATATAACAGAAGACCGGAACTCCTTTTTGAATTTGTTTTTCTGTTAAACGTGAAATTATCGATGAAGCCAATCCCTTTCTCCTATGAATTTCTTGAGTAAAAAGCATTCCTATAGAACCATTCAGATGAACTAACATATAAGAAATTAAAACTTTGTTTTTTTTGATAGATACACTCGGACCAGCAGAGATACATTGCAGAACATATTCGTCGTCTATATCATAGGAAGTATTTTCAACTACTTCAAAAGCGTCGTCCTCGTTCAAAGACTGAATATCAGCTTTTATTTCCACCGGCATAAATTTTTTAGGATGAAGATAAAATAACCCACATCCTACTTCTCTGACCAAAGAAAAATCTGGGATTTCCTTAGGGACAAGATTTTTGGGCAAGGATGATACTCTAATTTCAAAATTTGGACATGAATCATCACTTAAATTACGAACCAGCTTGCTCAGATACACTCCACAATCAAAAGATTCACTATTGCCCAGAACGTGAAACGACCCTCGAAAGAAAAGAATTGCAACTTTTGGGCTTTTAACATTATCCAACCATAAAATTACTTTCTGGTTTTCAAGCAAATTCTTGAAATGCAAATTATAAGGCCAATTGAGTTTATACAACCTATTTAAATCTAAACTTAAAGGATCCTTGCATAGGACCAAATCCATAAAACAATTCCATGATTAAAAAATAAATTTGCAAGCTTTTTACATTACACAAAAATTAAGTTAAAAAGTAGTTGGAGGACTTTTAAGTCTATCAGTTTCGTTCATATTATCAACAGTACCATAAGACCAACTTTTCATAATATGGTTTTTGAGAGAAATCTAATTGTTTTTTAGAGGGGATTCAAGTTTTGACTAATACGATTCATTTAGCACATAGTCCAGATTCAGACGACGCATTTATGTTCCATGCTTTAGCAAATGGGAAAATAGATACTGGAGATTTAGAATTTATTCATGAACTGAAGGATATAGAGACACTGAACCAAGCAGCTATGGAAGAAAAATATGAAGTAACCGCTGTCAGTTTTCATGCATATACCTATATTGCCGAAAAATATGCAATTCTTCCTCATGGCGCAAGTTTTGGAGATAATTATGGACCAGTAATTATTTCTTCAGAACCAATGAAGAAGGAAGACCTGAAAGACTGTCGTATTGCAATCCCAGGGTTATTGACTACTGCATATCTCACACTAAAAATTTACCTAGAAGGTGCTGAATTAACTCAAAGAGCAATCCCTTTTGATGAAATCATGGATAACGTAAAAAATGGCAATGTAGATGCAGGGGTCATAATTCATGAAGGACAACTTACTTTCGAAGAAGAGGGTTTTCACTTAGTTGAAGACCTAGGCAAATGGTGGAAGAAAGAAACTGGGGGACCTCTTCCTCTTGGTTGCAATGTTATCAGAAAAGATCTAGGAGAAGATAAAATAAGACAAATTAGCAATCTTCTTCATCAAAGTATTATTTACAGTTTAGAAAATAGAGGAGAAGCATTAGATCATGCCATGCAGTATTCAAGAGACTTGCCTAGAGAAAAAGCAGATCAATTTGTCGGGATGTATGTCAACAACTGGACTAGAGAATATAACCAAACTTCTATTAGGGCTGTCACTCAAATTTTAGAAAAAGCACACGACCTAAAAATTATCCCTAAAAAGATAGAACCCGAGTTCACGAGTTAGATTCCTAATTTGTATTGCTCTTCTTTATTTAAATTAAAGAGGAAACAATCATTACTGATCTTCAATTATTCCAAACTGCGATAATACCTTGGAGAAACAACAAAGATTTCAAAGAGGTATTACTAATCTCAACAAGAATTCTGGGAGCAGGACAAGAAAAACAATGGATAATTCCCCAAGGAGATATAGAACCCTGGCAGACACCTCAAGAAGCTGCCATAAATGAAGCATGGGAAGAAGCTGGAGTGAGAGGTAAGATTGAGAAAAATCCTATAACATTCTTTACTTACAAGAATCAAAGAATCGAGTACAAAGTATTCTGCTATCCATTAGAAGTAATTGAAGAAACAAACGATTGGCCCGAAAAAAAAGAAAGAAGTAGAATGTGGATTAATATTTCAGAAATAGAAAGTAAAATAAAAAATCAAAAATTAAGAAGAGTATTTAAAAGATTTAGAATTTTTATGGAAAAAAATGAAAGAAAATTTTAAGACAATTACATTTAAAGAAAAATATGGCGAAGAATCAGAAAAAAATTCTGACTTAAACTTTGCTCTAAAACTTCTTGAAAAAGCCGAAATTGCACATCAATCAAATGACTTAGAAAATGCAATTAATCTTTACAAAGAATCGATTGAATCTTTTCCCACAGCTGATGCACATACATACCTGGGATGGATGTACAGTCTTCAAGGGAATCTTGAAGAGGCAATTGTAGAATGTCATAAAGCAATAAAAATCGATCCTGATTTTGGAAATCCATATAACGATATTGGATGTTATTTGATGCAGAAAAAAGAATTCGACAACTCATTGCCTTGGTTTAATCAAGCCAAAAAGGCAGCCCGTTATGAACCAAGACATTTCCCATATTTAAATGCCAGCAGGGTAAAGTTAATTCAAGGGAAACATGGGCAAGCTAAACACGAACTTCACCAAGCACTTATGAGAGAACCTGACGATGAAAATCTAAAAAATAAGTTCAGAGAATTAGTTTCACTGCTCAATTGAATTCTCGGTAAAACTTTAAAAGTCTATTTTCCTACTCCCCAATTTTACCTCTCTTGTCTTCGTCCATCCATGCATCTTCAACATATATGGTCCTCGCAGCATCTCTATTAGGACAATTTCCATATGTAAATACTAATTCTGCGTCCTCTGTCTCACTTGGATTGTAAAGACCATGTATTTCTCCAGCAGCAGCAAACACAAATGTCCCGGGCTTGACTGTAAATTCTTCTTTTTCCTCTCCCATCCATACAACAATAGGACCTTTAACTATAAAAAATGTAGCGTCGCAAATATGGTAGTGTCTCTGATTTCTCGCTTTTGGTGGAATTATAGTTCTTCCCATAGTTATTGTACTTGTTCCAACAGCATGACTATCAACACCCCAAGCAATAACTAAAGGAGGTTCATATTTTGTATCAGCACCAATTTCGGTTGAGTCAATCAAAGCCCAACGATGTTTTTTAGATTTAGTAGCCATTTTTCCCCTTTCATAAACAATAATTTAAAATTCATTGCACTCTATCACAACATTAAAAACATATTAAATTAACTTAAAAAAAAGTTGACTCTTTAGAAGCTCGAATCATAAATTCCGCTAAAATTGTATGCCTCGTCTAGCAAAACAATTGGATGAATAACTCTCAGATCCATCCCACCTCTCCTAGAACCATAATCTATTTGTATCTGACAACCAGGATTACCAGTACAGACAATTTCAGCACCTGTAGAAACAATGTTGTCCATCTTTCTGTCTAATAATCTCATGGAGAGATCTGTGTGTGTCAGATTATAACTTCCTGCAGAACCGCAACACCAATCACTTTCAGGAAGAATACTCAACTTAAGATTTTCTATAGAATTAAGAACTTCGATAGGTTGTGACCTAACTTTCAACGAATGATATAGATGACATGCATGATGATATGTAATGTTATGGTCCTTTGGAAGACGCACTTTGTGCAAGGGAATCGTAGATAAAAAATCCATTACATCCATTACTTTTTTTCCAAAAGACAGTGCATCTTGAGAAATTGACTTCTCATGAAACAATAAATTACCATAGTCCCTTAGCATGGCCCCACATCCTGATACAGCCAAAACGATTGCATCGATTTTTCTTAAATCATCAAAGGCACCAATATTCTCTTTTGCAAGAATTCTCGCAGTTTCTCTATCACCAGCGTGTGCTTGTAGCGCGCCACAACAAGTTTGAGATTTTGGAAAAACGACATCTACTCCGTTTGCCCTTAAAACACGAGCAGCAGCAAGATTAACTTCATTAAATAAAACAGACTGTATACAACCTGAAAAGAATGCAACTTTGTATTTTGCATTCTTATTTTCCTCTTTTTCTGTTGGCTGTGAAATCATAGTTGAAATAGCAGGTATTTCTGGCATCATTGGTTCTAAATCATCAATTTTTTTTGGCAATAAAGATAATTTTTTTACAAGCCTTCTAAGAAAAGTGTTCTGATATACCCAAGTTAAAATACAAAAGAATTGTAAAAACAACCGATTTGGTAATAGCCAACGGAATAGAAAACGTCTAAACAATCTAGCAACCAGACTTCTATTCCTAACTTTTTCTAACCCCTCACGTGCAGACTCGATAAGAGAACTATACTCTACTCCTGAAGGACAGGCTGTTTCACAAGCTCTGCAATCCAAACATCGATCAAGATGTTTAATGACTGTATTGTTTATACTTATCTCTCCATCTTTTACCATTTTAATCAGATATATTCTTCCTCTTGGAGAATCCATTTCGTTGCCTAGCAATGAATATGTGGGACAACTAGTAGTACAGAACCCACAATGGATACATTTTTGAATTATTTCTCTATCGGGACCTAGATCGCCAAGAAAAGGATTTTGTTCTACTAGACCTAACTCTTTGAGTTTAGAATTCATATCTTATTTATAAACCTTCCTGGACTAAGTGTTTCGTTCGGATCAAGCTTTTTCTTTATTTTTGACATTAGTTTAAGAGCAAGAGGAGAAACTGAATCCTCACCCCATACTGAATTCATATTAAATAGTTCTTCAGGTCCTTTTTCTAAGAATACGTTGACATAACGACTATTTGATTCATTAGATCCTTTCAAACAATGAGACGAAAAAACTTGCCAACTTTTATGCAAATCTTCTATTTTCCCCGTTCTATCAACCCAGCATTGAAAAATTCCACTTCCAGCATGTGCAGAAAATGGCACCTCTTCTGCAGAAGGAAAAGCAGATAGAGTAGCATCGTAAAAACGGGGCAATTGATCCAATCTCCCAGAAGCTCTGAATGAAATTACTTCATTTTCAAAAAAAGGTGGATTAAAAATAGAAGAATGAATTTTTTTTGTCTGTGGGTCATCTAGACGATAAAAATCCTTGCATTTTTCCTTGCCCAAAAGAGATTCAATACGTTCGAGTTGTTCTTTCAAACCATCTTCAAAATCTGACACAGCAGCTACCAAACAATATTTTCCGGGCAATTGGAAATTTTCTTCAGAGATCCTAGACATATTAAAAACTTCCAAGAAATCATACGAAATGGGATGTTGAAGTAACTTCCTACTTACTTCAAAAACATCATTCGCATTGTCAAATCCTGCTATACATGCTCCTGAACATTCGGGTTTTTTATACAGTCTTACCGCTAACTCAGTAACAACAGCTAACGAACCCCAACTTCCAGACAGTAATCTCAAGACATCGTATCCTGTAACATTTTTTACAACTAGCGCTCCGTAGGTATTACTTCTTCCATTACCTAGCACTACTTTCATCTTCATAAATCTATCTCTAGCTCTACCCCACTTCAATTGCATTGGCCCAGAATTATCAGTCATTGCAACACCTCCAATTGTTGAGAACTCTGGGGAAGGAGGATCAAAACCTGGGGTTTGAGATTCCTGATTAGCTAATTGATTTAATTTTTTAACTGTAACACCAGGTCCAACTACTGCAGTCAGATCATTTGGAAGAAAATCGATCACATCTGAAATTTGCTTGGTAGAAAGAGCAATGTCATATGCGTCTGGAGAATACCCTTTACTTGCATTCGTCAATCCACCACATGGAATAATTTTCAAGCCTAATTCGTTTGCCAATGAAATTGTTCGAACCACTGATTCGTGACTTTTAGGGCTGACAACTATTGAGGGAACTCTACCACAAACTCTATAACTATCTAAATTCTCAGCAGACACCAAACAAGTCTCTGCAAACTCACTTTCAATAGAATTTTGAAATTTATCGATTAAAGACATGTTATTTTGTTAGCCCTGCAAATTTACTAGAAAAACCCTGTCCTATTGAAATTGGAAAAACGAATTCGTCATTTGGAATAACTTTTCCAGGATTAAAAAAACCGATTGGATCAATGACCGATCGCAAATTGTCCATAGTATCAAGCGTTGATTCATCAAACTGATCTCTCATCTCTCGAATTTTTTCAATTCCTATTCCGTGTTCTCCTGACAAAACTCCACCAACTCTTATACAAGCCCTCAAAATCTCAGAACCACAATCAACTGCACGTTCTACCTCTCCTGGAACATTCTCGTCGAATAGAACATTTGGGTGCAAACTACCATCTCCAGCATGAAAAACATTCGTAATACGTAGACTAAATTTTTTCCCTATGTTTTCAAATTCTTCCAAAACTTGAGCCAGCTTTGATCTTGGAACAGTGCCATCCAAACAATAATATGATGGAGAAATTGCTCCAAATGCGCCAAAAGCTTTTTTTCTACCCATCCACAAATCTTCTCTTTCTCTCTCATCTGAAGCAAGACTAAATGAAGCGCAAGAATTTAATTCACAAATATCTTTAACAATTTTTTCTAATGGCTGCATAGATGAAATAAAACCGTCTAGTTCAATTAATAAAACTGCGGCCGCTCCCTTGGGATAACCGGCTTTAACAACTGTTTCAATCGCCTCAATCGTATACTTATCCATTAACTCCATAGCTGCAGGCACTGCACCTGAAGCTATAATATCACTCACTGTTCTACACGCATCTCCAACTTCTTCAAAAGAAGCAAGCATAGTTTTAACTCCTGCAGGATTAGGAGTTAATCGAACAATTACTTCTGTAATTATTCCAAATGTCCCTTCGGAACCAATAAAGAATCCCCTCAAGTCGATACCACCAACTTCATTTGTATCAGACCCAATTTGCAAAATCTCTCCTGAAGAAAGTACCACCTTCATTCCTAAAACATGATTAGTAGTCATTCCGTATTTAAGGCAATGTGCCCCACCAGAATTTTCTGCAACATTTCCCCCAATAGTACATGCCATTTGACTAGAAGGATCTGGTGCATAGTGAAAACCATGAGAAAGAGTTGCTTTAGTAAGTTCCAAATTCACGACACCTGGCTGAACTCTAGCTAAACGATTTTCAAAATCCAATTCTAAAATTTTGTTCATCCTAGTAAATACTATCAATACCCCTCCTGGAACAGGAGTAGCTCCCCCAGAAAGACACGTTCCAGCACCTCTTGCAATAATTGGAACCTCATTTTCTAGGCAAACTTTGACAATTTCACTTACTTGTTCAGAAGTCTCGGGCAAAACAACAAAAATTGGAGTCCCTTTATATAAAGTAAGTGCGTCGCAATCGTATGTTTTCATAGCTATTGGATCAGAATGGATAAAATCTTCACCCACTATATTTGATAACTTCTGATTTAAGCTTTGATAGTCTGCCATTTATTTAGCCTCAATTCCTCCAGAAATCAAACATCACAATTCACATTTAATTCCTTGCATAAAACATTGATTTTATTCCATATACCGACCTCAATTGTCAGTCCTTCTTGAAGTCTTCTTTTACGTTCTTTATACGCCCTTTCACCTGGTATCCTTATCTCATCTGTACCTTCTGATTTTGCAATTGATTTGACTTCATACAAATGTTCAAACACAGAATCTCTAAAAACATCCGTATCACCAAATGAGGAAGGATCAATCGCAATAAATAAATCGCCCTTATCATAGTGACCATCAGCTACAGATTGAGCTAGCGGTTTCCCAACTTTTGCACCAAGCAAAGGTCCAGCCAATAAACCAATAGTCAAACAAAGACCATACCCTTTGTGACCACCAAAAGGAGTCAAAGCCCCTTTAGAAGCTTGATTCGGATCGATAGTAGGTATTCCATCCGGCCCAAGCGCTACCCCTTCTGGAATTGACTCACCTTCTACCGCAGCTTTCATAACTAAACCGTTTGAAATTGAACTAGTAGCAAAATCCAATAAATACGGATCTTCCGTCGATGAAGGAATAGCTATTGCCAATGGATTTGTTCCAAGTAACCTTTCAATTCCACCTATTGGGTGGACTAAAGGAGTTGTTATACCTAGAACTATCCCAACACAACCCATTCTGGCAATTAGTTCAGCATAATATCCAGTGAGACATATGTGATCTGAATTCACAACACCTACTGTAGAACATCCTTGACTTAGGGCATTCTTTGCAGCAAGAGTGGCCCCATATTTTGCCCCTACAGCCCCAATAGACCTTTCTCCTTCAACTAAAGAGCAAGATCCATTTTCTTTTTTAATATATGGTATAGCCTTAGGATCAATCATTCCACTCTGAATTCTATTTACAATTGCAGGCAATCTTATTAATCCATGTGTCCCATACCCTCTAAGATCCGCTTCTATAAGAACATCTGCAGTTGTCTTCGCAGAACTTGAGTCACAACCAACTGCAAGAAGTATTTCTTCCATCAATTTTCTCAAACGCTCTTCAGAAACTTCTACTCCTAGTTCTTTGTTCATAAAATCTCCGTTCAAATTTCTAAAGATCTGGATTGGGCGCAGAAACTGATTTTCTCGTAACCTTCATCATCCAACAGTAAATCTCAATTCTATTTCCATCTGGATCTAAAAAATAAAATGCATGGCTACCACTTCCTCCCATGAAACTATTTGGATCATCCCCTTCACTCCCATGCACATAAGGACCTGAAACAAGTTCTACACCACATGATTTTACGTGCTCAAGAGCATCGAGCCAATCTTCTCGACTTGCTACTTTAAAAGCTAGATGATGTAAACCAACCTGTCTTTTATATTCAGAGTCTTGTTTGTCTAATCCTGCTCTTTCGACATCTTCAGGAAGTTCAAAAAGTACTAAATCATGATGATACTCGTCACACCGCATAAAACAAATAGGACGTGAAAAATCCGGAGGCCCCCACTTTCCTGTCAACTTTAGTCCAACTACACTTCTATAAAACTCTATAGATTTTTCCACATCACTAACATGAATTGCCATGTGACCGATTCCAGAAAGTTTACAAGGCATACTTTTTCTCCTCAATATTGAAGCATACATTTTGTTTAATACTTTATTATGTGCATGCTGACATTATTGAATCAAGCAAAAAGAGTTCTTTTTCACTACAAAATTTTTTCATCAATAAAAGCGGGGAGAAATGAGAGAGGGAGAAATTATTATTTTACAATTATATTTACAAGCCGTCCTTTAACCACTATATGCTTTACGATTTTTTTCCCTTCCAAATATGTACTAGAAACTTTTTCAGCTTTTTCAATTAAAACATTATCTTCTTCATCGGGTAGAGCTTGAAACGTTCTTCTTGTCTTCCCATTAATTTGCACTACGAACTCTTTTTCTTCTGACGAAATAGCACTTTCATCAACATCTGGCCATTTCTCCATGAAAATACTTTGCGAAGAACGAGATTTGTCTAACAAACTCCAGAGTTCTTCACAAAGGTGAGGAGCCATAGGAGCCATACAGAAAAGCAAAATTTCTGAGGCTTCTCTTTGAACAGGGAGTTCTGCTTGCGAGTTATTTCGAATTGAAGAACATAATTCCATAACTCTTGCGACAGCTGTATTAAACGAAAAAGTTCTTTCGTAGACTTCTGTTACATATTGTAAAGTAAAATGAGCATCTCTTCTCAATTTTTTACCTTGTTCGGAAAGAGAAGAAGAATCTATCTCCAAAAATGAAATATTTCTCCAAGAATCTATTCTTTCAGAAAATGTACTCCAAAGCCTCTGCAAAAAACGATGAATTCCTATCAACCCATCTTCACGCCATTCCTTATCTCTTTCTGGAGGACCAATAAAAAGAGTATATAATCTTCCAGCATCAGCACCATATTTTCCTGTACATTCTTCTATAGAAACTCCATTCAACTTACTCTTACTCATCACTGACATTTCCCCTACCACAGCATCTCCTACTTCATACCCACTTCCATTTGGGCCTTCTTTTATAATCACATGATTTTTCTCATCCACGTTACTATATGGCACCCAAGTCAACCCTCTACTTTCTTTAAGTCTAAACGCAGTTCTGCAAACCATCCCTTGTGTGAATAGATTTTCAAAAGGTTCCTCAAACGAGACATATCCCATATCAAACAAAACTTTCGTAAAGAAGCGAGAATATAGAAGATGCATAATTGCATGCTCTGCCCCACCTATATACTGACTTACTGGCATCCATGAGTTAACTTCATTTTGATCGAAAATTTGATTTTCTAACCTAGGAGAAATAAATCGCAGGAAATACCAAGAAGAATCAACAAAAGTATCCATAGTATCTGTTTCTCTTCTAGCAGGCTTACCTGTAATAGGACTAATCAAATTCAAAAAATCTTTACTGAAACTTAGAGGATTCCCACCTCGACCCGTAAATTCAACATCCCTAGGATGAACAACTGGAAGATGCTCATCTGGAACTGGATTAAAAGAACCATCCTCTTCATAGATAACAGGGATAGGTACTCCCCAATAACGTTGTCTAGAAATTAACCAATCTCTAATTCTCCAATTAACTGTCTTATCTCCAAAACCTTTTTCAGAAAAAAAGGAAACCATTTCAGGATATGCTTCCCTATTAGGCTTGCCATCAAAAGGCCCCGAATTTGACATAAATCCATCTTCTACATAAGCCTCACTCATTTCATTTTCGGCTAATGAACATTCCGGATCCTGAATCACTATCTTAATCGGGAGATTGTATTTTCTAGCAAAGAGAAAATCTCTTTGATCATGGGCAGGAACTCCCATTACAATACCAGTTCCATATTCCATTAAAGCATAATCTGCGACAAGCAAAGGGACAGAGTCACCATTGACAGGATTAATAAGATTATGACCCGTAAAAACTCCAAATTTATCCTGTTCATCACTCATTCTTTCAGCAGAACTCTTTGAACGCATTTCATCTATTGATGCCTTAATGGATGTTGCATTAGGATTATCAACAAGCAACGTATCGACCAAGGGATGTTCTGGAGCACAAACAACAAAAGTTACACCGTAAACCGTATCAGGACGAGTTGTAAAAACAGACAAAACTTCCCCTGTGGATTCCAGTTTAAAATCTATACGAGCACCTTCACTTTTGCCAAGCCAATTTCGTTGTTGCTGCTTTACATTTTCAGGCCATCCTACCAAACCATCTAAATCATCAAGCAATCTTTGTGCATAATCTGTTATTCGTAAAAACCATTGGCTAAGCCATTTTTTCTCAACAATTGCCCCACTTCTCCAAGCAATTCCATCGTGTATTTGTTCATTAGCCAAGACGGTTTCATCTACCGGGTCCCAATTGACAAGAGCCTCTCTTTTATATGCAAGTCCTTTCTCCAACATCCTAAGAAACAACCATTGAGTCCAACGATAATATCCGGGATGAGCAGTCGAAATTTCTCGTGGCCAATCGTAACAAAGGCCAGCTAGTTTTAATTGTCTTTTCATATTGTTGATATTTTTTTGTGTCCACTCGGCTGGATGAACTCCAGCTTGAATTGCAGCATTTTCGGCAGGAAGACCGAGGGCATCCCAACCCATTGGATGAAGAACTCTAAAGCCATTCATCTTACGGAAACGACTAATTGCGTCGCCCATAGTGTAATTACATGCATGCCCCATATGTAAATCACCAGAGGGATATGGGAACATCATCAGACAGTAATATGGCGGTTTGTCTTTTGCTCCATCCTCAGTGTGAAAGATTTTATTTGTTTCCCAAAAATCCTGCCACTTTTTTTCATACTTTTCTGGAATATAATCACCTAGCATCAAAAACCTCTGAGAAATTTTTATTTTCTAAAATCGTCAGGAATTGCCTCAGAATCAAAAACTGAAAGAAGCTCCTTAGGTATTCTAGAAGGCTTACCATCTCGATCTAGTGAAGCGTGCAGTGTATAACCTTCAGCAATCTTTTTTCCACTCTGCTCTACGATATAGTTCAATCTTACTCTAACTCCCTTAGGAGATTCAAAATATCCCTTTACATTGATCATCCCGTCATAGGTAGCACTCGAGATATATTTACAACCACTTTCTACTACAGGAAAATAAATACCTTTCTTCTCAAGTTTACTATAAGGGAATCCTACTTTTATAAAATATTCAGTCCGAAAGTGTTCAAACCATACAAAATAGATCGAGTGATGCACAACACCCATTTGATCTGTTTCAGCATATCTCACCCTAAATTCGACAGAAAAAGGCAATTAAAACTCCTATATTTAAGGAAAGATCACATTTGCAGAATTAATCTTGCAATATTCATATAAATAACTATAGACAATAGATCTACGGTAGTTGTCACTACAGGCCCAGTCATTAATGCTGGATCCAACTTCAAGAAATTCAAGAATAAAGGGATAAGAGAAGCAAGAGTTGATGCAATTGTCATAGAGAGAAAGATTGTAACTCCAATAATTAAGCCAAGATGAGAAACCGAAGGGAACTGAAAACTAGCAACCAAGAAAAGAAGAATCCCAAAGCAAGAACCTAGAAGCAAACCTACAAAAACTTGTCTTGAAACTACACTAAACCAACCTTTTGTATCTACTTTTCCAGTTGCAAGACCCCTAACAATAATTGCGACACTTTGTGAACTCACATTTCCAGAAGTTCCATTAATTACAGGAATGAAAGCAGCCAGAGCAATCACTTTACTAAGTTCATGCGTATACTGTGAAATAAAAAATGCAGCGGCCATACTTCCAATCCAACTTATCACCAACCATGGAAAACGAACCCAAGCAAGTTTTATGGCTGACAGAGAAGTGATTTCTTCTTGATGGTGAGTCCCAGCCATTTTTAAAATATCTTCTGTTGCTTCTTCTCTTAACACATCGAGCACATCGTCAACTGTTACAATACCTACAAGGATTTTATTCTCATCGACAACTGGTATAGCAAGAATATTATAACGGGAAACTATCTTAGCTACATGCTCCTGATCAGCATTCACATCAACACTCCACACATTAGAAGTCATGACATCTGACAATTTTTGAGAAGGGTTGGATAAAATCAATTGTCTTAAACTAACTACTCCTCTTAAAACTCCATCTTCATTTATTACATAAACATAAAAAATATATTCAATTTCATTAGTATCTCTAACACGTGAGATAGCTTCCTCTACTGTCACTGATTCTGATAAAGCAGCAAAAGAATCAGTCATGATTGCACCTGCAGATTCAGGAGTATAAAGCATCAAATCCTGATAAGAAGAATCTTCCGTTGAATCAGAATCCAAAATGTCTAAAATTTTCTCTGACCTATCTTGAGGCAGAGACTCTAAAATATAGCGTACATCGTCACTGCCATTTTCTTTAAGTATTTCCGCAATTTTATCATTAGAAATAGGATCAATTAGATTACGAACAACGTGAGGGTCACATTCATTTAAAATTGAAGCTCTTAATGGGATTGAGTTAATAAGAGAAAATGCATCGAACTGTTCCTGATCCTCAAGACGCATAAATATCTGCGCGATTTCTGCCGCGTGCATCTTTTCAAGAGCATTTTTTAGATTAGTATCGGCTTTTCTTCTAAGAAGACGCCGAACCATGTCTTCCACTCTAAGTAACCTTGGCTCTCTGTCATGTACCATAATTTACTCTTTTCTTTTTAATAAAATCAGAATAAAGAGTGCATGAGTTTATTCACGTATGTGAAGCATGTCAATTAAAAATGAAATAAGCAATAAACTAAATTCAACTTGATCAATTACCCTATATCACTTTATGATTATGTCAGTTTATACTGAAGAACATTTGAATTGGAGAATTTACAATTCCAAAAATTCACGGAATAACAAAAGGTCTTAAGAGTAAAGATTTACGCTCCCTTGAAAAACTTTATCGCAGAAAAATTCCGAAGCACGATTTAATACATTTAGACTTTGGAAGGGAATTAGCTTCAGTATCCTCCAAAATCTCAAAACAAGTAGCGATATTGATTGATAGACAGGGGCTAGTTCGTTTTGTAATTGTTGGTGGGCCAAAAGCAATAGAAATTCCAGAATTAGGACGCTCAAGATCTGGAACGAATAGACTTCGTGGTCTTCGATGTATACATACTCATCTTGAAGCATCCGAACTATCTAACGAAGACTTGAATGATATGGCCTCACTTAGACTGGATTCTATGAGTGCCATAGAAGTGAAAGAAGATGGGAGAACTGGAAGAATTCATATTGCACATTTACTACCCCAAAACATACAGAACGAAACTCAAAATTCGCAAAAATCAAATGGTTCTAACTTTTCTAACAAAACTGAACTATGGGAAAAAATAACTTTTCAAAATCTAGAAGACCTTTCTCTCGATATTGAATCGCTTACATCTTCTTTAGAAGAAGAAATTTATCGTGTTCAAAATAGCGTAACGGAAATAGAACAGGGAGAAAAAACACTTTTAGTTCATGTAGATACAGGAGAAAAAAACAATCTTTCAACTCACGCGCAACTACAGGAATTATCTTCTCTTGCAAGAGGAGCAGGACTCACCCCAGTATGGAAGATATCGCAAAGACGTAATTCCCCAGACAATCGTTATGTGATAGGGAAAGGACTACTTTCAAAAGCACTCATACAATCACTATTTCTTGGAATAGAGGTGGTAGTTTTCTCAAACGAATTAACTCCATCACAAATAAAGAGCCTCAGCGACTATACGGATCTAAAAATCATAGATAGAACCCAAGTAATTCTTGATATTTTCTCACAAAGAGCTAAAAGCCGTGTTGGCAAATTACAAGTCGAACTAGCTCAATTACGATACATGCTTCCTAAAATATCGACAAAACATACAGCCCTTAGTCGACTAACTGGAGGTATAGGAGGTAGAGGTCCTGGAGAAACAAAATTAGAAGTGCACAGGAGGAAAGCTTTCGATCGTATTAACAATCTTAAAAACGAATTGAAAAAATTACAAAAAAAACGTTCACAAGGAAGACGTTTAAGAAAAAGGAAACAGATTCCTGTTATATCTCTTGTTGGTTGTACAAACGCCGGAAAATCTACAATCTTAAATTCTTTAACTAATAGTGATGTTTTTGCTGGAGACAAACTTTTTGCTACTTTAGATACCTCGAGCAGAAGAATGAGATATCCAAGTGGGGAAGAATTCATTTTCACCGATACAGTTGGTTTTATTTCGAGCCTTCCAAAATATTTAGTAGAATCTTTCAGATCTACGTTAGAAGAACTAGATGAAGCAAATCTACTCCTTCACGTAGTCGATGCTTCTTCAGCACATTGTGAAGAAAATATTGAAAATGTTCAATTTCTTTTAAATGATCTTGGTTTATCTCATAAACCGACTTTGATGATTTTCAATAAAATTGACAAAATAGATGATGAAAAAGCAATGAACCTATCTTTGAGATATCAAGGAATAATGGTTGAAGGGAGAAATGCTAAATCCGTTGAAATAATTAAAGAGGCATGTCTAAACAAAATAATTAGTACCAGAAATTCAGAATTGATAGCTATTTAAAATGGAGAAAAAAAGTGGACCATATCAAAAAACATGTTTTTGTTTGCATAAATCAAAGAACTGCAGACCATCCTAAGGGATGTTGCCAATCTAAGGGAGCAATTGAAGTAGCAAACGCATTCAATGAAGCCATAGGAACTTCAGAACTTGCAAACGACACGGCGATGGCTGGAGCGACTTGCCTAGGACCTTGTACTCTAGGACCCACCGTTTTAGTCTATCCGGATGGTGTATGGTACTCCGGAGTAAAAGTTGAAGATGTAGAGGAAATTGTTGAAGAACATCTTAAAAAAGGAAATCCTATAGAGAGACTGCGTCTTAGAACACCAGGGGCAGAGGCTACATAAATAATGTTAAAAACCTAATCCCACTATTATTCTATTCCAAAGATTAATAGTGGAAACCACGCCTGCAATTTCAATTATAGCAGATTCCGAATAAGAATCTCTCAAAGACAAAAATGTCTCATCTGACACAGAAACTTTCTCTGTACTTTCCTCACAAAAACAAAGAGCAGCTTTTTCCTCAGTAGAAAAAACACTACTACTTGAGCCCTCTTTTGCTCCATTAATTTTCTCCATAGACACTTTATGGCTCTGCGCCAGTGATGAATGCATTTTCACACAAAATTCACACCCATTTATCGAAGAAGCACGTATGTTAAGGATTTCTTTTAATCCAAGTTCAATCTCTCCTTTGCCGTGTGCAGTATTAGTAAGACTTAAAACAGCTCGAAGCAAATCTGGTTTATGAGCTAATGCTTTCACTGGAGGTATTACAACTCCAAATTGTTTTAACAAATTTTCCATTATCCGTTTTGCTGATGGATCAGCTACATCGGGTTCAATAAGTGAAATTCTTTGCATCTATAGACCTCCTAAAAAATCTTTTAAAAAAACTATTGACCAAAAAAGCAAAAGAAAACAGAATAAACATAAGAAATTTTAAAAAAATTATTTCATGTGTTGTTTTTTTCCTCAAGACGGCAAACAAGACACATTATAATCGAACTATTACCTAGGATTACTAATGAGTAAAGTAACTTCACTAAAAGAGGCCGCTCATCTAATTCAAGATGGCGATACTATTTCTACTGGGGGTAGTTTGCTCCATAGGAATCCTTCTGCTTTGCTAAGAGAAATTATCAGGCAAGGCCGAAAGAATTTAACCTTAATCAAACATTCCCCTGGTTACGATGCAGACATTTTGTGTGCTTCACGAAGTCTAAAAGAAACCCTCTGCGGAATAGTAACCTTTGAATCAGAGTTTGGATTAGCGCCAAACTACCGAAAATCAATAGAAAAAGGATTGGTCGGACTTACAGAACATGCATGACCAAGTATCCTTGCTGGGCTGCGGGCTGCAGCCTACGGAATTCCGTTCCAACCTATAAAGGGATTTAAAGGAAGCGATATCCCAGAAAAAAGTAATTTTTTAACATTTGAAGACCCCTATACACATGAAACTCTCTTTGCAATACCAGCACTAAAGCCTGATTGGGCTTTGTTGCATGTTGCAAAATGTGATGAAAATGGGAATGCATGGATTTTAGGAAATCCACATTTTGATGTAGAAATGAGCCGTGCTGCTCAAAATGGTGCTATTCTAACATCTGAGGAAATTGTTTCCTCTTCAGAAATAGAAACTGACCCAGAAAATACTTCAATACCAGGATTTCTTGTGAAAGCTGTTGTGAAATCGCCAGGAGGTGCAAAACCATGCAGTTCATATCCTTTTTATGATTTTGAACCTGAAGAGATCAAACGTTATATGAATGCTTCTAAAACTGAAGAAGGTTTGAAAAACTATCTAGAAACCACAGACTTAATTTAAAATTAAGATTTTTTCAAAATGAAGAAAAAAAATATAGAAGAAATAGCGAATCAAATGGTCATATGCCTTTCCCGCGAAATCAGGGACAATGAAAAAGTATTTCACGGAGTAAACTCTCAAATACCAATGGTAGCAATTTTTCTTGCGAAAAAAATGCATGCCCCTAATCTTGTGCTGATAGAAGTTGCTGGCTCCATAAATCCCGAGCCTAGATTCATGCCAAAAAGTACAAACGGCCCTGAACTTTGTCATGGTTCTGCTTCTCTTTTTTCAAATGCAGATACTTACGATCTTTTTGCAAGAGGTGGAGTCGATTTGATTTTCCTAGGCGGGGCGCAAATTGACAAAAAATGTAACGTTAATATGAGTTATATCGGAGACCCTAACAAACCCAAAGTTCGTCTTCCTGGTGGTGGTGGTGGTTCGGTAATTATGTCTCAAGCAAAAAGAACAATCATTTGGAAAACAAAACATGACAAAAGAGATTTTGTAGACAATGTCGACTTTGTTACACAAACAGGGAATCTTCAAAAAGTTGTAACTCCGAGAGCAGTTTTTAAAAACGACGAAGGGAACCTTGAACTAGAGAGTATCCATTCATGTTCTTCAAAAGAATAAGTAATGGAGCAAACATCATTCAAGCTTGAAATTAATGATAAAATATGTAAAACGATTCCTCCAACAGACGAAGAAATAAAAATACTAGAAGAAATTGACCCAAATGGAACACGATTTATAGAATTTGGAGAATAGTTTTTTCAAACAAAGCTGATTGGCACATATGATCTAAAAAAATACAGATGAGATTTTTTCTAAAAAATTATAGAAGTAAAAATTGCACACCCAGAGATTTTATGTTGAGATGACAGTACTGAATCTAGAAATAAAAAAGGGATAATTATGACCTCTGAATTACTAGAAAGATTAAAGATGTTTTCAACATGTCAAGTAGCAGATGCGCTTGATAATTTGAAAATAAAAGGGCACATGCCTGACATACAATTATATTCACCGGATGAAGAATGTAGAATAGTAGGTCTTGCACATACAGTGCAAATGGTTCCATCGGGTGGTGGAAAAGTCCCATCATTAGAAAAACACCATGTAGACTCTTCACCTCCAGAAAGTATCGTTGTGATATCAGTACCTCCCAATGTCACCACAGCAAATTGGGGAGGTCTTATGAGTACAAGGGCAATCGCAATGAATCTAAAAGGAGTAATTCTTGATGGCAGGGCACGAGATATAGAAGAACACCGTGAAATGAATTTCCCTGTTTTTGCTAGGGGAGTTTCTATTCACGGCAGTGGTGGATCTACGACTGCTTCAGCAGTAGGTGTCCCTATTAACTGCTCAGGAGTTACGGTTAGGGAGAATGACATTATATCTGCTGACCTTAACGGGGTAGTTGTCATTCCTCAAGAAAGATTTGAAGAAATTGTAAATAAAATAGAAGAGCTAACTAAAATAGAAGAACAAATGATGGAAGCACTTAGAGAAGGAAACCCAATTGGAGAAACCTTTTCTAAATTTAGATTATACTAACTTGCCGCCTCGTAAGTTCTAAAATGTTCATTCTTCGTATTCATGAATCGTCTCGCTTGAATCGTTTAACTTCCTATGGAAGTTCTTTGTTGTTCATTTCTATTGTTTTTTTTTCATTTAATGGTTGCGCAACAAGATCGGTTGATCCCCGAACATCTAGTTTTCAAAAAAGAGAACTCCTAGGAAAAGCATCTTGGTACGGACAACCATATCACGGCAGAAAAACAGCAAATGGAGAAACTTATGATATGTACGCTTTAACTGCGGCTCATCGAACTCTTCCTTTCAACTCAAGAGTATTAGTCGAAAGAACAGATACCCAAGATAAAGTCGAAGTAAGAATTAATGACCGCGGACCATTTGTAGAAACCAGAGTTATAGATCTCTCAAAAGGTGCAGCTTCAAAAATCCGTATGATTCGAAAAGGAGTCGTCCCAGTGATCATAACTCCTTACGAAATTCCAACCGAAAGAAAAACTAAATGGATTGTCTTAATTGGGGGATTTAAATCTTCTTCTGAATTAAATTATATAAGAAGGAAACTCCAAAGAGATGGAAATTATGTATTGAAAATAAAGGGTTGGCACGGAGATCGAAGCAAACACCATCTTCAAGTAAGAAAAATCAATAATAAAGATAGAGCCAAGAGGCTTGCAAAACGTTTACGGAACAGAGGTTATGCAGCCTTTCTTGTTCGAAGTAAATAACTATTACCTTAAAGATTTCCGAACAAGTTCCGGATCGATCATCGGTAGTTTACAAGCATAATTTTCACACAAAAAAACTGTTGCGTTATTCTCAATTGGACTTTTGTCCTTGAGTATAGGCAAAGATAGTTTTTGTGAAATGTCACTTGAATTAAAGGCAAGCACTTTATTAGGAAGATAAACACTATGAATCACATTCAGCATTTCTTTTGAGCCTTCAGATTCCAAATCACCTGAGAGAACAATTTCCATAGGAGTATCTAAATAAAAATCTAATCCTACCAACATCATATGTAATGCTGCAGGAGCTGAATCAAGAATATGACTAAAAACTTTCATCGTTTTTTCGGCCATTTTTTCAAAACCAACCTCCCCTGAAATCCTAGACAATCTTAGAAGGGAAAGCACCGCAATAGAATTTCCACTCGGAATCGCGCCATCTTGAGACATTTTTTTTCTTACGATTAATTTCTCATGATCTTTAGAAGTAAAGAAAAAACCCCCGTTTTCATTATCTTCGAAAAGATTGGACATTTGATGACCAATATCAACAGCAGCATCTAACCAACGTGAATTAAAGGTTGATTCGTATAATTCTGTTAAGCCATGAATCATAAATGCATAATCATCAAGGTAAGCATTTAATTTTCCTGATCCTAATCTATATGAACGAACAAATCTTTCTCCATTCCACATCTTTTCTATAATAAAACCTGCAGATTTTTCTGCAAAATCAAGATAATTTTGATTTTGCAAAACTCTTCCAGCATTAGCCATCGAACCAATCATCAATCCATTCCAACTTGTTAAAATCTTATCATCTAAACCTGGCTTGACCCTTTTTTCTCTATGCTGAAACAATTTCTCCTTTCCATTCTGCAAAAGAAAAAGTAATTTCTCATATTCAATATTATTATCTTCACAGAATTTCTTAGGAGGTTTCTGAATAAAAAGTGCATTTGTACCTTTTTCAAAATTTCCTTTTTCTGTAACTCCATAAAAGGAGGCGAAGATTTTTCCTTCTTTTTCCCCTAAAACTTCATAAATCTCAGATGGAGTCCAAGCGAAGAATTTCCCTTCCTCTCCCTCACTATCAGCGTCTTGTGCAGCATAAAAACCACCCTCAGAAGAAGACATTTCTCTTAAAATATATTCAAGAGTTTCAGTTGCGATAGATTTATAGAATTCATTTTTAGTAGCCTGAAAAGCTTCAATATAAACTCGAACAAGAAGCGCATTGTCATAGAGCATCTTTTCGAAATGTGGGATCAACCAATACTCATCTACACTATACCTATGAAATCCACCACCTAGTTGATCGTACATACCACCCAAAGCCATTCTTTGAAGAGTAAATTCCACAATTTCTAGCACCTCTTTATCACCATTTCTTTTCCACTCTCGCAACAATAACATTAATGCCATAGAAGGTGGAAATTTAGGTTTTTCTCCAAAACCACCCCAAGAAGAATCAAATCTTTCCTTTAAACTTGAAATTGCTTTCGTTATAAATTTTCGGCTTAGTACCCCATCGGAACTTTGTGGCTCCGAATAATCTTGGAGAGACTCAACTATCTTTAAAGCATTGGATTGAAGATTGTCTTTATCTTTCTTGTACATTTCTATAATACGAACTAGTAAACTCTTGAACCCAGGACGACCCCATCTATCCTCCGGGGGAAAGTATGTTCCTCCGTAAAACGGCCTTAGATCTGGAAAAAGGAACATACTCATTGGCCAACCACCTTGGCCTGAAATCATCTGAACAGCATCCATATAAATGCTATCAATATCAGGTCTTTCCTCTCTATCCACTTTAATAGAAATAAAATTTGCATTGAGTATATTTGCAACTTCATTATCTTCGAAGCTTTCATGTTCCATTACATGACACCAGTGACATGCAGAATACCCTATGGAAAGAAAGATTGGTTTGTCTTCATTTTGAGCCTTCGCAATTGCCTCCTCTCCCCATGGGTACCAATCTACTGGATTATTTTTATGTTGCAATAAATAGGGACTGGTCTCTGAAGAGAGTCGATTTGAAAATTTATCGTTTGGCATTTCGTTCCTTAATTTTGAAAAATTGACAATTTATTATGAAACAGTCTAAGTATAAATCCCTTCAATGAGATGCACCGCTAATTCTGAGCCTCTATGAAAAAGATCCAAGTCAAGATTTTCATCTCGACCATGGGAATTTGTATCTGCATTCGCCAAAGGAAACCAAACAGAGGGAATTTTCATTTCTTTTGTGAAAAGGACATCTGGAACACTACCACCAAAATTTGGATAAACTAATGTTTCCTTGCTATAACACAAAAGAGTCTGGACGATTTTCTCTACAAAAGGATTATCTGCTGGTGTCTTACTAGGTTTAAAAATTGCCATTTTCTTAACTTCGATATCGTCAAACCCACTATTGGCCAAAAACTCACATAGATCTTCAAAAATAGAATCTGGATCCTGGTCAACTACCAATCTAAAATCTAATTTAGCTATCGCAATTCCAGGAATAATTGTTTTCATTCCATCCTGTGAATATCCCCCTTGAAATCCACAAATGTTCAAATTTGGTTTTGTAAGTGTTGACTCATAAAATGAGTCAACATTAGAAATTCTATCTACATTTTCCCCTAAAACAATTTCAAGTTCGGATTTAGGATTTGGAATACTATTGAGAATATCAAGATCCGCCTGACCTAAAGGAAGAACTTGATCATAAAAACCTGGAATTAAAACTTTCCCGGATTCTGAGTCTCTAAGAGTCTTAATTGCATCTAGCAATCTCCAAAAGGGGCTAGCAAGCGCACCACCATAAGTACCAGAATGCAGATCTTTATTTACCCCATTGTGTCTTAGTTCAACGTATAAAAGTCCCCGGCAACCAAGAGCTAACGTTGGACATCCGGAAGGATGAATCGAACCATCAGAAGAACAGGCAATATCAGCTTTCAACAATTCCTTATTCTCAGAAACAAATTTACCGAGATTTGGAGAACCCATTTCTTCTTCTCCTTCTATCAAAAATTTAATATTGATAGGTAATTCCTCTCCTATTTGTTTATATGCTCTGACAGCTAAAATTTGAGCAAGATGCTGTCCTTTATTATCCCCAGAACCTCTCGCATATATTTTTCCATTCCTTATCACAGGGTCAAATGGATCATTTGACCAACCCTCTTTAATCTCAGCCGGTTGAACATCATAATGTCCATATATCAATAAAGTTGGTAAATCTTTATCTTTTAAAAGCTCACCATAAACAACAGGAATTCCATCTGTAGATAATATGCTAGTGTCAATCCCAGATTCATTCATAAGTTTTGATAAAAAATTGACAGATTTTTCTAATCCAGGATGATTAGTCGTACTAATTGAAGGAAATTTAAGATAATCCACTAAAATTGAAACCGCACTTTCTTGATTTTCCCTTAAATACTCTATAACTTTTGACATAAATTCCCCAAAAACATTTTTTAAAAGTGAAATTATTCTACTGCAATCTTTCCATAAAGAAAAAAACAAATCACTCTATTCACTAAAATAGCATACATGTTATAAGTATCTGGTAACTTTAATAATACATGGGGAAAAATTTGTTAACGGAAACTGAAATTGCTGGTTTGCGTGAGAAACACTATAACGCAACACTTACAGAAATCATCATTCAACATGAAACCTTAGCTTGTTTTCGCATCAAACCGGATTTCCCTTTCCCTAACTTTGAATCGGGACAATATACTACTCTCGGTCTAGGATTCTGGGAACCAAGACATAAAGATGCAATTCCAGAAAGTAACCTTGAAGAGAAAAAACTTTCTAGACTTGTAAGAAGAGCTTATTCTGTATCGCACCCAATTACTGACTCAACCTCAAATATCTTCGACTCAAAAGAAATAGATTTTCTAGAATTTTATATAGTTATGGTTATTGGCAATGAAAACGAAACTCCTCCTGCTCTTACTCCTCGTTTATTTATGCTGCAAGAAGGTGACCGTCTTCATCTGGGAGAAAAATTTACAGGCGACTATACTATTCATTGCATGGAAGAGATTGTCAAAAATGACAACTCCCTAGTTATTTTCGCCGGTACTGGAACAGGAGAAGGACCACATAATCATATGATTTGGAATTTGCTGCAGCAAGGGTACAAAGGTCAGATTGCATCCATCAATTGTGTAAGATACAAACGAGATCTTGCTTACGAGAACAAATACAGAGATTTAGAAAAGAAACATCCCAACCTCTCATACCATACGTTAACTACTCGTGAATCTGATACACTTCATAATAAAACGTACATACAAGATTATATTTCTTCCGGTAGCTTTGAAAAAAAGATTGGAAGAGAAATGCATCCTGAAGATACCCATATATTTCTTTGCGGCAATCCTTCTATGATTGGCATACCAAAGATCAGAGACGGTGAAAAAATTTGGCCAGAGGGACAGAAAGGTGTAATTCAGATTATGGAAGAACGTGGGTTCACAATGGACTATGCAAAACAAATTGGAAATATTCATTACGAGAAGTATTGGTAAAAAACCCGATTTTCTCTCTACTACATTCTACTCCTTTTTCACATAATTAGATTTTATAGAATATAGAAATTCATTTACTTGCAACCTACATCAGAAATGAATCATACTGGATTTCAACAAAAAATTTAAAATTAAAAAAGGAAATAGCATAAAAAAATTCTATTCTTATTCAGGGTTTGAATTAAAGGAGGTCTACTCAAAGGAAGATCTGCCTATCAGAGATAACTTCAGTCCTGAAAACAATATAAAGACAAACACATGGGAATTCAATCAAAGGACTTCTGCAGGCAATCCGGAAAAAATAAACAAAGAGTTACTTTTCCTAGTTGAACAAGGTCATAAAAGTCTATCACTAGAAGTAGATGAACCAACTCTATTAGGAATTGATAGCGACGATTTAAATTCTCATGAACAGGTGGGAAAAAAAGGAGTTTCAATTGATACCATTGATGATATGGAGATGGTTTTAAAGGACATCCCGATTGAAAACTTATCCATTTCGTTTGAGACCGATTTTAGTGCTTCAATTCTATATGCGATGTTTCTTGCAATAGCAGAAAAAAGAAAAATCCCTATCCGAAAACTCAAAGGAGCAATTCGCAATGATTTTCTAGGTGGACTTATGTCCAAAAGCGAAATCGTGTTCCCCCTTGAAAATTCATTAAAACTTTTAATAGATACAGTAGAGTTTGTTGCAAAGAACACTCCTGATTTTCATGCCATAAAAATTCAAGGAACTCGAGAATTTTATCCTTACATAACTGCCCCACAAGAAATTGCTTTCAGTCTGTCTAAAGCAGTTACCTATATAAAAAATTGTATTGCTAGTGGCTTAAAAATAGATGACTTTTCTGATCAAATGAGTTTCGAATTCAATACTAGATCAGATTTTTTTGAAGAAATTGCAAAATATAGAGCTGCAAGAAAAATTTGGAATGAGACGATTAAAAATAATTTCTATACACAAGAAGAAACCAGCAAATCTATTTATTTCAATGCTAAATGTGACGCCATTAATTCTATTTCTACTCAACCAGAAGATAATTTGGTACGTATTTCATATCAAGTTATGGCATCCGCTTTAGGTGGTGCAAATACAATCACTTGTGGCCCATATGATCACAACTCCATTGATTTCAACAAAGAAAGTTTACTTTTGGCACTACGAACACAACAAATTTTAATGGAAGAAACTAATCTGTTGTGTTCAGAAGACTTATTATCTGGTTCTTTCTTTCTTGAAGACTTAACGAATAGAATAACAAACGAAATCACAGAAACTTTAACGTTGATTGATTCACTTGGAGGTATAACTCCTTGCATTGAAAAAGGGAATTTACGATCATGGATTAAATCTGAAGAAAAAATAATCTCAGGGATAAATAAAAATATAGAAGAGTCAGAAGAAAAACATGCTTTTTCCACTACTTCAAATCAAACGGAAATAGAAAAAAAACAAATCCAAAAACTTATAAAGGTTAAAAAAACAAGAAACTCTTTAAAAGTAGCAGAAGCACTTAAAAAAATAGAAAATTCAGCAAAAACGAATAAAAATGTTATTCCTCAAATTATGAATGCAATCAAATTGCATGCCACAATCGGAGAAATTGTCACTACACTTAAAAATAATTTGGAAAAATAAACAAAACAAGGTTAATTTTAAAGAACTACTCTTGCTCGGAAACTTGAAAAAAGAAATAATAGTCAAAATGTAATTATTTAAACGACTACCTTGAACTTCACTGAAAGGATATATTCTATAATGTGGACAGATAATTCTAACGGAAGCAATCAACCTACTGATTACAAATATAGAACAGCAACAGTAAATTTGTCTGACAAAACAATTCAAATCGAAGAAAAGAATTGTGATTCTATAGACGAATTTCTAGGTGGCATAGGAAGGCTTTTTAAAGTTCTTGCAAATTATGATGTATCAAATGCATTCGATCCTTCTGCTCCTTTAGTGATGGAACTTGGTTGTTTCTCAGGCACTAACGTCATGACTGGACTCAGAACTTTTTTTGGTGGATACAGTCCCTTAAAAAGTACTAGAAAAGGAGCCCCTTCAGCAATGTGGTCTGCAGGGTCTGGTAAATTCGGAACAAAAGTTGCTGGTGCAGGAATAGACGAAATTATTTTTCTTGGGAAAAGTGATGTCCCTGTAACACTTCTTATACAAAGTGAAGTAACTAACGGTCCTCCAAATTTGTCATTAGTAAGTGCTGAAAAGATACATGGAAAAGACAGCCACGAAAAAATAATGGCCCTCGCCGACGAATATGAAGATGCACATTTTGCCGTAATAGCTCCTTCAGGAGAAAATTATGAATCTAACCGTATGGCATCCATCGTTTTAAGTTCGGAAAATCAGCTTAAAAGCCGAGAATGCAAACCAAGGTTCTGTGGACGTGGTGGTTTCGGTGGAGTCATGGGTTCTAAAAATTTACTTGCTATAGTTGCACAGTCTCCTGATGACAAATCTCCAGTAACAGAAATTGTAAAAGAAGCAAACAAAGTAATTTCAAGAGGAGCTGGCTCAAAAAATTACAGAGATTACTACAAAGCAGATGGAGGAGGAGGAACATGGAGAAATATTGCAGGACTCCATCCTTTGGGATGTCTTCCAGAAAATAATTTTTGGGCACCTGGAAATGATGATGCACTTCCACTGTACAGAAGTGCTTTTGAAGAACCATATGTTATTAAAGACGAATCATGTTTTAAATGTGGAATATCATGTCACAAGAATATATATGACAGACCCGAAGGAGAAGAACGCGAAGGTAGAAAAGCAGATAAAGGAAAATTCAGAGTTAAATTTGATTATGAACCTTTAGACCTGATTACTGCGAATTGCGGGGTCTATGATCAAGAAGAATCTTTAGATTTGGTAGAATTGGTTGACCGAATGGGATATGACTCAATAAGCCTTGGGGCCACTATTAGTTATGCAATGGAATGGAACAAGAAAAATCCGGATAATCAAGTTCTTGAAGGAATTCAATTTGGTGATGCAAAAAAAATGATGTCTTTAATCAGAAAATGTGCTTCAGGTGAATGTGAAGAACTAGGCCAGGGCTCTCTTCGTCTTGCTCTTCAATGTGGGGATCTTTCTTTTGCTATGCAAGGCAAAGGACTCGAGTATCCAGCTTATTTGCCAGAAACTAACCCTGGATATCCTTGGGCATTAGCTGGTGGGCATATGAGTATGAGAACTTTTCTATTACTAATTTTAGATGGTCAAAAAACTGATATAGATTATTGGGAAAATGCAGTCATGGGAGGAATCTATTATACAAGAGACGATCTCATTGGTTTGTGTAAATTTGCAGGGGCACCAAACGAGGACGTAGTTGCTAGTATCAATGACGTTTTTGGAACATCTGTAACAAAGGAAGATATCGATGGAGCAATTCTTAGATCCTATCTTCTAGGCCGCCTCCTAGAGAAAAAAGTAGGATATACCGATGAAGAATATGATGTTCCTTCGCGAGTCTATGAAGGAAACAACGAAAATGTAAAAATGCCTGATTTCTTAACTCGGGAGTTTATGGATGAGTTAAAAACAAGAGTTGAAAAGAACTGGGACAAATTGACCGAAGAACAAGGCATTACTCTTCCGGCCTAAGTCCTATCTTCCAAATATATAAACTCTTACAGGACAGCAGCAAGTATAATTGCAATTGCAATGAAGATAGCTCCTACTGAAATTCCTACTCCTAGGTTTTGGTCTTTTGAAAGGGCGTCAGATACTGAAAACGGCGTTATCCATTCGAAGATTTTATACCCTATCATCAGCAAAATAATTGAAATTAGTCCATAAACTACTGACAACATTATCCCCGTTCCAAAACCAACGCTTGCTGCATCTGCAGCTTGAGCAAAAGAAACATGAGTAAAACCAAAAATAATCGAAAAAACAAAACTATTACAAATCCGCTTAACTAAAGACATCATCTTCTCCTCTATTAAGTTCAAAGACTTTCATTATCATAGAAAAACTAGAAAAAGCATACATCCAGACTTTACAAAACCTATAAATAAAAATAAATTATTTCAACTCTTTGCCACCCCACTTCCTACCAGGGGTATGCATCATTTTACTTTCAACTTGACCACCGTCAATTGGCAAATTGATTCCTGTTATAAATTCTGAACGATCGGATAAAAGGAAAATACATCCCTCCGCAATTTCTTCAGCTCTAGCAACTCGTCCCATAGGAACAACTGAAGCTCTCCCAGCTGCAATTTCAGGGTCATCAAACATAGATTGAGTCATAGGAGTTATAACTTGACCTGGAGAAATAGTATTTGCCCTTATTCCACGATCTGCCCATTCAACTCCAAAAAGTTTTCCAAGCATTATCGTTCCAGCCTTACAGACACTATATGCTCCTGCAAAGGGATACGTTTGCATTCCTCCTATAGAGGAAACAAAAACAATCGAACCTTTACCTTCAGAAATCATTTTTGTTCCTACGGACTGTGCGCAAAGAAAATAACCTTTCAATCCAATATTCATAACCATATCCCAGTCTTCCTCGGGTAACTCTTCTAACTTGCCTGGAACAAGTTTTATTGCACAACACACGAGTCCATCAATCTTAGAAAAATTCTTCATTAATTCTTTAGTCATCATTAAAACTTCTTCTTTTAGTGATGTGTCAACATAGACTGCAAAAGCTTTGCCTCCCTCTTTTTTTATCAAAGCTTCCGTTTCTTTTGCAGATTCGATATCTATATCTGCAATTGCTACATGAGCACCTTCTCGAGACGCTAACAAACAAGTGGCTCTTCCTATTCCACTTCCTCCACCAGTAACAACAATATTTTTTCCCTTTAAAATTTTCTTTCCCCTAGAAAAAGATAACCTGATAAATCAATCAGAAAAAAATCTTCTCAAGAAAAACACTTAAAGATTACATAAAATTAGGAACCTACTATTTGCCAGGACGACTAAAAGAATATGGTTGAGAGGTTTCAACATCTTTTTGAACCCTTTTATCTCGAAACCTCCTTTTAAATTTAAAGGCCAAACGCGCAAAACTTCCAAAAAATCCATATGTTTTAAGGTATCGAACTGGTTCTCCAAGAAATTTCAAACGTCTTCTAAGCTTTAAAGTAACGGGAAAAGTTTCGTACATCCACCACAAAAAATCCGACCATTTCCCTACCCTTCCGCAAAGAATCTCAAGTATAGTTTGATACTTAAGAATATCTTCTCTACTCATTGAGGGCATATCTAAAACTGAATTTGCATAATAATTCTCTGGCATTTCATTGTCAGCTTCCATAAATCCTTCTTCAATACATACATCTCTTAATTTTGTTCCTACCAAAGGATAAAAAACACTGAACTGAGCAGTATCTGGTTTTACTCTTTTCATAAGTTCTCTAGTTGTTATCATTCGATCTCTATCATCAAATGGCAAACCTACCATATTGAATGCATGAGTTTTCACACCGTGTTTCCGAGCCATTGCAAAAGCATCTATTATCACTTTTTCTGACATTTTTCGATTCAATACTCTTCTCCGAAACTCTTCATCCCCACTTTCTACACCTATAGACATACTATAAGCACCTGCTTTGGCTACAGCTTTAATTTTTTCTTCTTTTACCATTTCTGGTCTTTCCATAAATAAAAATGGTTTTTTTACATCTTTTGAAAAGATATCTGCCATCTCTTCTAATCTTGCCAACTGAGTCAAAAAGATTTCGTCCACAAAATAAATCATGTCTAGACCATAGGTCTTTTCAAAGTCTTTGATCTCTTCCATCAAACGATGTGGAGATTTTTCTCTTCGCCAAGTCCCCTTATCTTTATACATTCCCATTACATGGGGACTGCTGCAATATGTACAATGATAAGGACACCCTCTACTACCTTCAAATTGTCCAATTATGCTAGTTCCAGGTTTGACATCAATCAGAAAGTTTCTTGTGTAATGTTCCAAGGAATAAATTCCCCAATCTGGAATAGGATATTCATCAAGGTTTCCTATTAAATCACGCATATCATTTTTCACTTCAATCCCAAGTAGATTCCTTGACCACACATTAGGGATAGAAGTTGTATCTCCACCTTTTTCAATTGCATTCACAAGTTCTACGAGAGCGTCTTCTCCCTCGCCCTTAACTACATAATCACAATGTGCAAGACAATCTTCAGCATCGACGGTAGGATGATGCCCACCAACAATTTTAGGAATGCTTGAGATACAATCAAGTTTAAGTAAATCTCTTGTAAGAGCCCATTCATTACTTAGAACACTAAAACCAATAGCATCAGGACTAAATGCTTCGACCGAAGCAGAAAAATTTTTTTTAATCTCTTCCCCTTTCATCATAGTCGAATCGAAAAGAGAAGTTTCATGTCCATGTTCTTTTAGAACTGCAGATAAAACAGATATCCCTAGGCGCGGGGCCCAAACCTTTTGCACATTAGGGTAAACAAAAAGAAATCTCAAAAAAACCTCAAAAAAGAGGACGAAACAACACGTAACATTATCTGTATACTTAACCTTTGCAACTTACACAAGTATAATCAAATAACTAAAACAAATCAAAAATGGTTTTAATTTGCTAATTTGTTCTTTTTTAATGAAAATGTAGTCAAATATTAACAAAGAGAAGAAGTAGTTTTTGTGAAAAAAGCACATGAATTGTCTAAGTTATTTGATCCACGTTCCGTAGCGATTGTTGGGATTTCAACTGACAAAACAAAGCATGGACAAAGGGTTCTTTCGTTTCTAAAAAAATTTGGATTTCAAGGAGATATATGGGGAATTAACCCAAAAAAGCCTAAAATTCCTGGCATAAAAATTTTTTCCAACCTTCTTAAACTACCAGCCCCACCAGATACGATCATAGTTGCTACCCCCCCTGAAACTGCGCCTGAAATTATAAAAGATGCTGTTAAGATAAAAGCAGGTTCTGCCATACTTTTTAGTGGCGGTTTTTCAGAAAATAGTACCTTTGGAAGAAAACTTGAACAACAAATACAAAAAATTGCATTAGATGGAAAAATAAGAATTTTAGGACCTAATTCCGCAGGTATAATTAATCCTTCATCACGCACAGTATTAAGTTTCCTAACATGCTTAGAAAGACCCAAAAAAGAAATACGAACTGGTCCAATTGGTTTAATTACACAGAGTGGAGGAACTGGTAGTTTTTTTCATAATTCGGTTGCAGAAAGAGGAGATGGCATCGCGATTTCAATTTCTACAGGAAATGAATGCGATGTTACAATGGAAGAGTCACTTGGATATCTTGTAGCCCACCCAAAAGTAAAAGTTATTGCACTAGTCTTAGAAACTATTAGAGATGGAGAGAAATTCATAAAACATGCAAAAGAAGCTCTCAAGGCTAATAAACCAATAATTGTATGCAAAATAGGCTCAAGCGAAAGCGGAAAAAGAGTAATGAAATCTCACACAGGTGCAATTTCTGACAAAAAAGAGATATATAAGGGAATTTTTAAATCTCTAGCAATCACTGAAGTTACGTCTCCTCAAGAATTGGTTGAAACCTCTTATTTATTTGCTTACTCTCGAATCCCAATGGGCAATTCCATAGGAATTGTTACTCACTCTGGTGGAACTGCTGTTTTATTAGCAGACTATGCTGAAAAGAATGGATTATCACTTCCAAAATTCAGCAAAAAAATAAAAAATGAACTTTCAAAGTTCCTACAATATGGCGGTACTGAAAATCCTTTAGATTTGGGTGGAATTGTAACGCATCCTGAACGTTATACAGATGTTATTTCTTCCTTGTTGAAAGATAAAAATTTCGATATCGTCCTTGCTGTTTCTTCACCGCATCCTCCTGGACATACAGCCAAGAGAGTTAAAAAAATCAAAGAATTAACAGAAAACAGCAAAATTCCTTTATGGAATTTGTGGATAGCTGGAGATCAAGCGAGACATGGAGAAAAGTTTTTAAGAAAGAACAAAATACCTATCTCAAAAAATATAGACACGATATTACAAAACGTTTCTAGTCTCATTCACTTCAATAAATCCAAGGATTTATTGAAATCCCATAGTAATCAGAACGCAAAAAAAATGAATCTAGGTTTCAACAAATTCACAGGAAAAAAATCTCATGGATATCTTTCTGAATTTGACAGTAAAAGGTTAATACAAAAACTTGGAATTGAAATCATTAAAAACAGAAAAGGAAGTACAATCTCTGAAATCATTTCTATTGCTTCCAAGATCAAATATCCTGTCACTCTCAAAGCAAACTCTTCTCTTTTACAGCATAAAACTGAACTGAAAGCTATCTGTTTAGATATTAGAAATGAAAAAGAACTGAAAAATGCATTTAATGTCCTATCAAAGAGATTAAAAACAGAATTAAATATAGATGGTTTCATAGTAGAAAAATATATGCCCGGCCCTGAAGTGATAATAGGTGCAAATAAACACAACACTTTTGGCAGTCTTATTTTTTTGGGAAGTGGAGGAATATTAGTAGAACTTACTAAAGATATACAAATGAGATTGGCTCCAATTAACTACAACACTGCAAAAGAAATGATTAGAGAATTAAAAGGGAAAAAACTTCTAGACGGATACAGGAAAAGAGAGAAAACAGACATCCAAAATCTTGCAAAAATATTATGTAAAATTTCAGAAATAATCCATCTATACAAGGACAATATAGAAGAGATTGAAATTAATCCTCTTATTTTTTCTCAAGGAAGATGGCGAGTTGCAGATTGTTTAATCAAACTTTGCTAGAAAAATCATAACAATAAATTATCATCCATACGCGAACGTGTTAAAACCTCATGTCCTTCTTCAGTTATAAGAACAGTTTCCTCTATACGCACTCCACCTCCGCCAGGAACATCCGGCACCCATATAAGAGGTTCTATAGCAAAAACCATTCCTGGCTCTAAATCAACTTCTTCTGAATCAGGATCTGGCTCGCCAATATAAGGAGGTTCATTAGGAGAAGTTCCTAACGCATGTCCTATACTCAAACTAAACCAATTCTTTTTAAGACCGTACTTATCTCCTGTTTTCCAAATTTCATCTGCAACTTGCTTATTTGTAAAGCCTGGACGGGTTCTTTCAAGCCCTTTTTCCAAAGATTCATAAACTGCTGTATAAATCTCTTGTTGCCTTTTTGATGGTTTCCCACAAATCATTGTTCTGGCTACATCGCCAAAATATCCATTCCACTTAGCACCAATATCGATAAATACAATATCACCACTTCTAATGATTTTATCTGTCGCAAAACGAGTAGGAGGAGACATATGCTCGCCTGAGGCAACAAAAGGTGACACTAAATGTGCCATTTCTGAAGAAAAACTATGTAAAACTTGCATGGCATCAGCAACTACATCACATTCTCTTTTGCCTGGATGTACACTATCCATTGCAGCTTCATTTACAGCATCTGCTATAGCACATGCCTCACGAATCATATAAACCTCTTCATCCAGCTTAATCCTTCTTACCTGATGCATCAGGCTATCTCCATCAACCATTTCAACATCAGTTAGAAATCTCTGATATGCACTAAATTGTAGAAACGTCATCAAATCTACAGCAATCTTTCCTCCAACAACTCCCAAATCTTTGAGAAGAGGCATCAAAGTGTCTCTTGCCATTTTATCTACTAATGGCTGCTCTTCTAACTTAGGTAGATGATGAAAAGCCTCTATCCATGGCATATCCCTTTTGATTCTAGGAATTTCTCCACCATTAGTGAACAGATGAGGTTTACCCTCCTGTAGTATTAAAACAGCTGCTCCAACACTCTCTCTATGGGCTAAAAAGGAAGCTCTTAGACTACTTAAGTAACGAACATTCTCAACTTTCGTACAAAATAAAGCATCTATACCTCGTTTCTTCATTTCAAGTTGAGCCTTTTCTACCCTTTTGCTTCTAAGGTCATCAATATTGATTCTATGCTCATAATCTACGATAAACTGGCCACGTGCAAAATTGACCATTCGGGAATCCCCTTCATAGGTATAGATAATTCAATCTCTAATTAAAAAGTCTTACGGTATCTTAACTTTCATCTGGTTCTTGTACCAATTCTATTAAAACGTTATCTGGTGCTTTTATAAAAGCGGTCGTAGAACCTAAAACACCATCGCCTGGTCTCTTCGTAAACTCTACACCTGCTTCATCTAAAGATTTGGTAATTTCTTCCATATTATCGACTTCAATACCAAAATGATGTAGACCAATATCAACAGGGGTATCTTGTCCTGTTTCATTTTCTCTCAATCCGCGTATACGAATTTCTACCTCTCCAACTAGAACACTAATATAAGGTGCGCCTTTATACTCTATTTGCGGGGTAAACAATTTCCCGTCAAAGTGTTGTATATAAAAATTTGCTGCAACTTGAGGATCTCTTGCAACATGATGCACATGATGAGTTCTTATTGCCATTTGTAACCTCCGGAATTAAATAACATTTTTATAGACCGTCCCCAGCAGAAACATCCGCTCCTTTAACAACAGGATTATGACTAGGATCGCTTTCTCCCCAATGTCCAAGAAGACTATACATAGCTCTTACTTTTTTCATATTATTTCCACCGTCACTGGAGAAAAGCATATTGTGACAATCTCTAAACCATTTTTCTATAAAATTTTCCCTCTGAACTCCTCTACCGGCATGAATCTCCATTGCCATTCTAGTAACATCACAGGATATTTCGTGAGCAAATGCGCTTGCAGAAAGTGTCATAGGAGGATCCGGCGGGAATTCATGCCTCATATCCTGTCTCCATGCTGCATAATACACGAAATTTCTAGCAGCTTGTAATTTTGTATACATATCTACAAGTTTCACTCCTATTGTTTGATGTTCTGCAATAGGTCTTCCACTTTGAACTCTTTCTTTTGCAAATTCTACGGACGCCTCATAAGCAGCACGAGCTGTTCCGATTTGACCTGCGGCATTGATTAAAGCATCTCCTCTTAAATGTTTTCTTATATAGGAAACACCGCAGTTCTCTGGTCCCATCAAGAATTTCGAAGGAACTCTTGCATTTTCAAAAATTATCTCTGCATTTTGATTTAAACGATATCCCAATTTATTGTGTACTTTCCCCATACTAATACCAGGCAAATCCATTGGAATCATTAGCAATGAAGCACCCTCTTCAACTCCAACATTCGGATTCGTCCTTACAAAGGTAAACATAAGTTTTGCATAGCCAACATTCGAGATGAAATGTTTTTTCCCATTTACGACATAGTCGTCTCCATCTTTAATGGCTGTCACCCTATATCCACCATCCACACCATTATACGGAAGTTGATTTTCTGAACCTGACTCAGGCTCTGTTGTCGCAGTACCTATCATAAATGTTGGATCATTCACATATTGTGGGAGCCATTCCTCTGCCATTTCTTTTGTACTGAGGACATCACTTGTAAGCAAATGTGTTATCTTTGTAGAAGAAAGCATCCAACCTGTAGCACCTCTATCGCCCCAAGAAATTTCTTCTCCGACAATACAGTGAGTCAACAAATCATCAACTCCTCCTCCTCCATACTCTTTTGGAATACTCATGCATCTGAGTCCAACCTTATCTAATTTATCAAGCAAATGTGGCATATAAGCACATTTAGCGGGGTCTTCTTGGTGGTCTAACTCTAGACTAATAGGTCGTATTTCATCACGAGCAAAATCGTGAGCTAATTTTTTCCATCTTTCTTGTTCCTCGGTTAAAGTGTAATCAAACATATTCTCTCCTATGTTTTTTAGAAAAAATTTCAGGCCAGCATCTCCTGGATTTCGACTGATTCTCCTCTCTCAGAAGACTCAATAGCTGCCCAAACTACAGCCACATTATGTAACCCATCATTTCCCGAAACTTCAGGCTCTCTTTTTTGAAGTACAGAATCTGCAAAATCCTTTAATTCGACAGCGAGAAGTTCTTTTCCACTAATATCTTTTTCAAAAACTCTTTCAAGAGAGTCACTTCCTTCTTTCAGAGTAGTAACCCCATCCCATCTATCTAAATAAAAATTCGCTTTATCACCATATGCATTTAATAAATAAGTAAATCTACCTTTTGGACTTCGTGGACTTATAAAGCTTGTTCCTATTGTCCCTAAAACTCCAGACTCAAATTCCATCCACATTGTACAAACATCAGGAATTTCAGATTTTGTAACAATTTTATTGAAAGCTGCAGATACTTTTTTCACAGGACCAAAAAGATAATAGAGACTATCAACTACGTGTATTGCAACTTGCATCAATGGTCCACCGGGAGAACCTTCATTAAACCACTGCCAATTATCCGGTGTATAAAATAATCCTCTATCATTAGAATAATTTGCTTCTGCCATTGCAATATTTCCTAATTCTCCTTCATCAACCATCTTCTTTAAAAAACGGTGACTGTTTAAACGTCGATACGTATGACCAACGGCAAGAGTAATGCCAGCCTTATTACATTCTGAAATCATTACCTTTGAATCTAAAATTGTAGAAGCAATAGGTTTTTCGGTAAAAACGTGTTTGCCATTTTCCGCAGCTGCGACAGCAATTTCAGTATGCCTATTATTTGGTGCAGCAATTATAATGCCATCCATTTCCTTGTTCTCTATGAATGACTCAAAGGTCTCAGACTGTTCACAATTGAAGGTTTCCGAAAATTCCTTTCTTTTCGACTCTGTCCTAGTATAACAATTAACTATCTCAATCTCTGGAACTAATTCAGTAGCATGCGCAAGGGTAAAACCGAATCTTCCAAGACCAATCACACCTAATCTAATTTTCGAATCAGTCATTATCTCTTCCTTAACTATTAGAATTAAAGGAAACTCACTTTCCTAACTAGATAAACTAAGATACATTTCTAGCTGAATTTCCAGTAAGAATTTTAACAAGTTATATTTACATTACCTAATAAAATTTGTAAATGGAAGCATACTATTAAAAAGGATGAAAATGAACACTGCGAAAAAAGAAAAACCGCTTATTCACCCCCATATTCCCTATTACTTTCAACTTTCTAATCAAATCCGTTCTCAGATTGAAAGTGGTGACCTTAAGGACGGGGAAAAATTGCCTAAGGAAGTAGATCTGGCTAAAATGTACAGTATTAGTAGAGTTCCAGTTCGACAGGCATTGGGACTATTAGAAAAAGATGGTCTGATAATTAGGAAGAGAGGTAAAGGAACGTTTGTAAGAATCCAAGATGAGGATTCTACAGCTGTAAGACTATCGGGTATACTCGCTAAAATAAAAAGTAAAAATACCACGCGCAAAATAATTAGCATGAATACAAGAGTCGTCAATAAGAAGATCTCTGACTATTTTGACGATACTAATAATGTCTCTATATCTGTTTTCAAAAGAGCCCTTTTGCAAAATGAGAAACCTTATTGTTTTACATCTCATTATATCCCCTCAAAAATCGGAAAACAGATAACCAGAAAACAGATGAAAGAAAAAACAATGCTAGAGATTCTAGATAAAGATTTAGGTTTTAATGTAGGAAGTGTCAAACAAGAATTTGAAGCCAGAAACGCATCGAATGAGGTTGCTAAAATTCTTTCACTAAGTGTTATGGCCCCTGTCCTCTTTGTCAAAACTTTTGTGACTGACAAACTTGGAAACCCTATCGAATACTCAGAAATTTTCTACCCTGGAGACACTCACAGATACAGTATAGAATTAGATTATATTTAAATTCGAATAAACAAAAAAATAAAGGCTCCCGATACTAAGTGTTTGTATCGGGAGCCTTTTGTTTTCTAAAGAGTCTTTAACTAACGAGACATCTCATTAACTAGTACAACAGAATTAGGTCTTGATTTCCATTTAACAGACTTTTTCTTGGCATGAATCTGATCATTTTGCCATAAGAAAATCAAAGGAGCTTTATCTTCCCTAAGGATACGATTGATCCTTTGGTATTTTTTCTCCCTTGTTTTGTAATCAATTGTGGAACGAGCATCTTTAGCAAGCTTATCGATAAACTTGTCTCGGAATCCTGTCCAAGAAGCCCAACTTACTACTTGACCAGCATACATACCTTCCGAATGAAGATGCATATCCATTCTACATCCTAACCACCAGAAAGGTTTGTTTCCTTTGTTCCAGCGCGCTTTAGATTTCTTAACAATTGTTCCCCATCTAGGTGTTTTCACATTCGCTGTAACACCAACTTTTTTAAGCATCCCGGAAATAGCTTCAGTAGCTTCTTTTCCACCTAAATATCTTCCTAGGGGAACATATAGATCAACTTCAAATCCATTAGGAAATCCTGCCTCTGCTAGCAAATTTTTAGCAAGTTCAGGATCGTAAGGATAAGGCTTCAAATTAGGATTATAACCAAAACTTGTTGGACCTACGTTTGTTGCAACTACTTTTGCATGTCCTTTAAGAATTGTACTTACAATAAGATCCTTATTAACCGCATAATTCATAGCTTTTCTAACTTTAGCTGAAGCCCACGGAGAATCTTTTTTAATAATCATAACAACAAAACAAGTTCTTACAGATGGTGCAGAGACCAGATCTAAATTTGGATTCGATTTTATTTTCCCAACCCATTGAGGTGGTACTTGGTTAATTAGATCCAATTCTCCTGAGAGAAGAGCAGAAACACGAGTAGTTGGCTCAGGAATAATTTTTACAATTGCTTTCTTAAATTTAGGAGCAAACAACTTTCTTTTGTCCCAGTAATTCGGATTAGCAACGTAAACAAGTTCTTCGCCTTTTTTCCAACTCTTCAACACATATGGTCCACTGCCAATAGGCTTTCTTGCAAGTTTCTTATGTGGAGTTGAAGAATAATATTTAGGAGGAACTATAGCCCCATAACTTGTTAATGGAGAAATCAGGAACTGATCAGGATACTTAGAGTGAACATGTACAGTATATTTATCTACAACATCGACATGGCTTAAAGACCTAAAGTAACCAATTTGTCTACTTTGTTTTTTAAATCCATATTTTTTCCATTTAACAATTCTTTCTAAGCTATATTTTACTGCGTGAGCATCTAAATCTTCACCATTACTAAATTTAATACCTTTTCTCAATTTAAATTCGACGGTTGTCTTACTAAGGTTCTTCCAAGATTTTGCTAACTTAGGAATAATTTTACCGCTTCTATCACGGAAAACCAAATTATCAAAAACTAATGGATAATGAAGGTTCATTGGGAATCCAGTGATTCTATGCGGATCAAAAGTGGATGGTTGAGAAGTAAAACCAACCTTAATTGTTCCCTTGGGTGCAGCAACCAAATCCGCTGTATTTAGCAGACATATGGAGAACACCAAAACTAAAAAAACACTCAACTTCTTCATTTGTGAAAATCCTCCGTAGATTAGAAGAAACAATACTGCTTCAATAAAAAAAGTTCTTAAAATTTTTGTTATGAGGGGATGATAATACTTTTTGAACAAACATACAATAGGTAGTAAATTTATTACTTAAAAACTAGGACCGTGCACGAAGTCTCGGATCCAACACATTTCTTAACCAATCGCCTACCATATTAGAACCTAAAACAGTAATTGTAATTGCAATACCAGGGAAAGTAACTATCCACCAAGCTAAGTATATGTGATTACGACCTTCACTTAAAATTCCACCCCAAGTAGGTCTTGGAGGAGGAACACCGAGACCTAAGAAACTAAGACCTGCCTCTATGACGATCATTCTTCCAAGATAAAGAGACCCAATAATAATAACAGGACTCAAAGTATTAGGAAGTAAATGTAATAACAAAATCCGCCAATTACTAGCACCTATACTATGAGCGGCAGTAATAAATTCAGACTCTTTCAGGCTTAAAACTTTACCTCTCACTACACGTGCGTAGGCAGTCCACATACGAACTGAGATTACTACTATAATAAGTGTGAGACTCGGACCTACAACATTAATAGTGGCAAGAGCAAGAAGAATAAAAGGGAAAGAAAGAATGAAATCAACCAATCTCATCAAAAGATAGTCAATAGTTCCACCATAAAATCCTGAGATCAAACCAAGTATAAGCCCTACAGAACCAGAAATCAAAACCGAAAAAACACCCACTATAATTGAAACTTGAGAACCATAGATTACTCGACTCAAAAGATCTCTACCAAGATGATCAGTGCCAAACCAGAATACTTTTCCTCCTGATTCAAATCCTGGAGGCTTCATATTTAACAATAAAGATTGTTCTGTAGGATCCATAGGAGATAGAAACTTTGCAAAAATTGCAGTAAAAACTACTAAAAGAAGTATCACAAGACCAACCAAGGCAGATTTTTGCGCCCAAAGAGATGCAAAAAACTTCTTTATCCAATGGACTTCTACTCCAAACTGATCATATTCAGTTTCAATTTGGGGAACATTTATTTTTTTTTCTTCAGATACCATTCTAAATTTTCCTAAAATCAAGTCGAGGATCTAAAAAGGTATAAAGAATATCTACAAAAGTATTAATTAGGATAAAAACCGAAGCCAAAACAAAAACTGCAACCTGAACAACGGGAAAATCACTTGTATTGATGGCATCAATCGTCAATTTGCCTACTCCTGGCCAAGCAAAAACGGTCTCAACTATTACTGTTCCTCCCAACATAATACCAAGATCAATACCTAGAATTGTAACAATAGGAATCGCAGAATTTTTCAATGCATGGCGAACTAATACTATTTTTTCATTTAAACCCTTCGAACGTGCAGTAAGAATATAATCCTGCCTTAAAACTTCCAGCATCTCTGAACGCATCAATCTAGCTAAACGAGCCATCTGATAAGAAGAGGCTACAAAAGCAGGCATAACAAAATGCCAAGGGGTACCTCTACCATAAGAGGGCAAGATTTTTAACGTCACCGAAAAAAACAAAATCATCATCAATCCTAACCAAAAATTAGGTAGGGCTTGACCAAAGACGGCTCCGATCATACATGCTCGGTCGGTTAATTGGTTTTCTTTAAGGGCGGCAAAGCACCCAAGGGGTATTCCTATTAGAACAGACATGGAGAATGCTACAGCAGTAAGTTGGATGGTTGCTGGGAGTCTCTCCATGACGATACCAAAAGCAGGTTCTTCATGTTCATATGATTCTCCCCAATCTACTTTTATTACTCCGCTAAAAAAACGATAATATTGAACATATAGAGGTTTATCGAATCCCATTTGGATAGTAATTTTCTTTATATCTTCTTCAGTAGCATCTTCTGGAGCCATAACCATCACAGGATCACCTGTGATATGAAGCAACAGAAACAAAAACACTAATACACACTTAATTAAAACAACAGCTTGCAAAAGTCTTCTTACAACAAATGCACCCAAACCATGACTCCTATAGTCTAAATACTACGAATCATGCATAATTAAAAAAACAATAGGTAGTATTAATATTACTTTTAAAAAATTGCAAAAAAAAGGCGGCAACTCTCATAGATTGTTTTTTTATTAAATTTACATGATCCACGATAAAAGTAAAAATCAAAAACACAAATTTTCTGTTTATGTAATTTCTTAAGAGAGAGTTCTTAAAATGAGCAAAAAAGGAATTTCTCAATTGTTCGATGTCTCCAATAAGGTGATTTTAATTACTGGAGGAGCTGGCGCAATAGGTTCTTCAATTGCAAAAGGATTTGCAAAACTTGGGGCAAAATTAATTTTTACCGATTTCAATCTACCTGAAGCACAAAATATTGCGCATAAGATGAAAATTCCTGCAACCCAGATCATAGTTGAACATCTAGATGTCAGAGATCAGACCCAAGTACAAAATGTAGTAAAAAAATCTATAAGTCACTTCAATAGAATAGACATTCTTTTTAATAACGCAGGGATAAATCCCAGGATAAAAGCTGTAGATATCAAAAAAGAAATTTGGGAAGAAGTTATAAATATTAACTTGTCAGGAATGTTTTTTATGGCACAAGAAGTTGCAAAACAAACAATGATTCCAAACCTCGATGGAAAAATAATAAATACCTCTTCACTTCAAGGAATGAAAGGTGCAAAGGGAGCTGCAGCATATGCATCAAGTAAAGGCGGAATTATTACACTTACTAAAGTTCTTGCTAATGAATGGGGGAAATTCAATATTAATGTTAACTCTATAGCACCTAGCAATCTTGATACTCCAATGACTGCAAGAGTTTATAGCGAGAAAGGTTCAAAAGAAAAAGCTTCAAAAAAGACTCCTTTGCAAAGATTAGGAATCCCTGACGATTTAATTGGTACTGTTCTTTATTTATCTTCACCTGCATCCAATTATGTTACAGGACAAACGATTATTATAGATGGCGGCAAATCAGTTTCTTAAACTATTTTTAATTTCTTTCTGATTCGAAATATAGCTTAGGAATTCCTTAAATATGACTGACATAATTCTATGAACATCAAAAATAATGAAAACAAATTCACATATTATGGATGGCTTATTGTAGTTCTTTCTTTCCTTACATTATCAACACATGGCAGTGCAAGAATGTCTTTTTCTTTATTTCAGGTCGCACTCATTGACGAATATGGATGGAGTAGAGGCGCTTTAGGGGGAGCATTTTCTCTCATGATGGTTCTTTATGCTCTTATCGGTCCATTTATCGGTTCTTTTTTTGAAAAATATGGAGCGAGAGCAGTCATTCCATTAGGCTCGATCATAATTGGCATAGGGTTAAGCGGAGGATATTTCATTTCTGCAATATGGCACGTTTACTTTTTAATCGGAATTTTCCTTTCAGTCGGTCAAGCTTGTAGTGGATTTGCAATGCACAGTGCACTCATGCCACTTTGGTTCTCAAAAAAAAGAGGTCTGGCTACTGGAATTGTTTTTTCAGGTCCTGGGATAGGAGCTATCTTTTTAATACCTGCTCTAGAATACATCATGCGTATTTATGGTTGGAGAAACGCAACTCTTTTCTTCGGTTTACTCTTAATTTTAATTATTGGGCCTTCAAATTTCATATTCATGAGAAACAAATCAACAACTTTTGATTCTAGACAAGAAAAAGAACAATCAAAAAAACTTAATTTAAAACAAAAAAAGAAAACTTCATTCTCAGAAATTTTGAAAGTTATTCAAAATGTAAAGAATTCAAAACAGTTCTGGATACTTGGGTTCATGAATTTTTCTATTGGCATTTTCAGCAATACCATCGTTAGTCAACTTCAAATATATATGATCGATGTAAAATATAGCATGTCAAATGCTGCAATTATTCTTGGAATGTCAGGCTTTTTTAGAATAACAGGAAGTTTGTTTTCTGGTTGGATCAGTGACTATATAGGAAGAAAGTATACCATGGCGATTGTAAGCGCCATCTCACTTTCTTCTGTAATGCTCTTAATATTAATTCCTTTCCTTCAAGAAAATAGTTATTGGGGGTATTTTTTTGGAATAATTTTTGGAATTGGTGGTGGTGGTCTAACTTCCTGTTATGCCGCCCAATCTGCAGATACTTTTCAAGGAAAACAACTTGGTATTATAATGGGACTCCTACAAATCTTTTATGGAGTTGGAGGGGCAACAGGACCTCTATTAGCAGGATTTAACCATGATATCACAGGAAATTACATGCTTTCTTTCATAGTATTGATAATTATGCTCTCAGGAATGATTTTAGGTTGTTTTTCTTTGTCTAATAAAGACAAAAATAAACTCAAATTTATTTCTTAACCTGTCCTTAAACGCGGGTCAAGAACATCACGTAACCAGTCTCCCACTAAATTTGTCCCTAGAACTGTGATCGTAATTGCAAGACCTGGAAACGTAACAATCCACCACGACACATAAATATACGAACGTCCTTCTGCTAACAATCCTCCCCACGTTGGAGTTGGAGGAGGAACTCCTAAACCTAGAAAACTTAAACCTGCTTCAATAATGATCATTCTTCCCAAATACAAAGATGCAATAATAATTACAGGAGGAATCACATTAGGCATAAGGTGCTTCAAAATAATCCGAAGTGGACTACCGCCAACTGATTTTGCAGAAATAACAAACTCCGTCTCTCTTAATGAAAGAACACTTCCTCTTACTACCCTTGCATAAATAACCCATAAACGGGTTGAAATAGCAAAAATGATTAAGAATAGACTAGAACCAAGAATAGAAATAAATGCTAGAGCCATCAAAATAAAAGGAAAAGACAAAACAAAATCAGCAAGTCTCATTAAAAAATAATCGACCTTCCCTCCAAAGTATCCAGAAATCAGACCTACCATTAGTCCAATACCTCCAGAGAAGAAAACAGAAAAGAATCCAACTATGATTGACACCTGAGAGCCGTAAATTATTCGACTAAACAGATCTCTTCCTAAATGGTCACTTCCCATAAATAATATCTTTCCATCAAAAACTGTTAAAGGAGGCTTCATTGCTCTTTTAAATAACTGCTCATCTGGATCGAACGGGGAGATAATAGGAGCAAAAATCGCGAGTAATAGGACTGAAGATAATATACACACTCCAAACAAAGCAGGTTTCTGTTTCCAAAGAGAGGTCAACAATCTAGAAACCCAAGTAGTTTCTGGTGGAAGTTCATCCTCCCATTGTTTTTTCGAAATTATAAATTTGTTTGCTTCATCTCGAACATTTTTCATTCAAATTTAATCCTTGGATCCAAAAATGTATAAATAATATC